>MDTG01226668.1_pt1 | contig 72973 bp, 62 predicted proteins | sample 811421 | NCBI WGS metagenome assembly MDTG01 (sample SAMN05326645, study PRJNA326480) | marine metagenome | isolation source: seawater | place: Pacific Ocean: South East | collected 2011
AGCCCAAGAGGAGGAGCAAAAAAGCCTGACGCAAGTCGGGCTTTTTTAGTTTAATTTGCCATTATCATGGGATTAAATAAAAATAAGTATTCTGTTTACATTATTCACTCCAAATCAACTAACAGATATTACACAGGCACAACTGATTCCCCTGAAAAAAGACTAATTGAACACAATTCAATAAAATATGACAATGCATACACAAAAGCAGGAATTCCATGGAAGCTTTTCTTAGTAATTGATAGTTTATATAGTAAACAAGCATTTTCAATCGAAAAACATATTAAATCAATGAAGTCAAAAAAGTACATTGAAAACTTAAAGCGATATCCTGAGATGATTAAAAAGCTCAAAGAAAGGTTTCAATAACTTTATTTACAAAAATATAGTATTGTATAGGAAATGGTTCGACTCCGATAGCTATCGGAGCAAGAGGAGGAGCAAAAAAGCCTGACGCAAGTCGGGCTTTTTTAGTTTAATTTGCCATTATCATGGGGTTAAATAAAAATAAGGGATCATGACTAAAACTTGTGTTTACCCATAAATATTTGTGAGTCTAAAAAGAAAAAATTCTACATTTTTCACACCTCTAAACCTTGCTCTAAAAGCCTTGATTTTTGGGATCATGACTAAAACTTGTGTTAATCAAGAACAAAAGTTGGGAATTAAACATAAACTGACCAAGCTAATACTCAAAAATCAGCAAACATCATCTTCACATAATTTCTTACTAACTTTCCCTTCATAACTATTCAAGATGAAAATAAGATTGTTACTTTTCTTATGGATGACGCTCTTTTCTGTCAACCTTAACGCACAAGAAAAAGAAGATGATAGGCACAGATCAGTTAAAAACATGCTTTTTAATGCAGCTGTTAAAGAAGGGAGAACGGAAATTATTCAGTCATTAAAAAACAATAATAAAGCTAAAGTTGAACAAATAAGGAATGAATTGCTTTTACAAGAGGATTCTGTTAGTTTAGCTTTTTTTGATCAAGAAAAAATACTGCTTCACTTTTGGTTGAACGAATTTGAGCCTCTCACCTATCTAATTCATCAGCCTCCCGCACCAAAAGACTTGATTATCAATTGGCCTCCTTATGACACTTTGTATTACGCTCTATTAGCTATTGTTGGAAATGATCGTTTTGATATAAGTTATAGTATTCAAAAAAATCTCGTTCTTTCAAGCGAGGAAAAAGACTTTTTACTTTTAGCCCTTGGCTACTTTATAGGGGAAAAGTTTGAATCTCAAGAAAAAATTAATGAAGCAGCAGACCGTTTTCTGGAAAACTATTCGGAAAGTGAATACCGTTATGTAGTTGAAAATAGTTTTAGACAAATTTATTACCCTACAAAAAGTAAATTCGCTGCTTCAGTATACATTGGCAACAACACTTTAGAAGGAGACATGAATCAGCTTTTTAGAGATCACTTTGCCATTGGCTTCAAATTAGCCTATTACTATCAAAATTATTTTCTTCGCATAAATACAAGCTGGGGATTCACCTCTCCAAGACGTGACATATTACTAAACGACCGTTTGTGGGAACGTAATCAAAGTTCCAGTATGACCCAATTTGAGAGTTCTATTGGTTATGTTTTTTTAGCCAATCGACGTATTTCATTTTTGCCATTTGCAGGAATAGGAACAACATCATTTGCACCGATGTCAAACACCGTAGAAGGAGAAGAATACTTTGAAGGTGTCCGTTTTAAAGCAAAATTCACCAATTATGCAGGAATAGGCTTGCGCTATAATATTCAAAAGCAAAATCAACAAGACAAGTACTTTGTATATGAAGATCAGAGTTACTCCTACCTAAAATTTGAATACCGATTTGCTAACCCATTTATGGATAGAGGTTACACAGGAATGGGAGGAAGAACTCACTTAATCAGTTTAACTTATGGATGGTTTTTGCAGCCAGTAACTGATAAAAAGCCAAAATAAAAAAGCCGACTCTTGTTATAAAGTCGGCTTTAAAGTAATAAGTCAGATTATTTAATCTACAATCTTATCCGTTTTACCGGTAGAGTAGTTAATTTTTAATGCATTTGCTTTTCTAAGTTCTTGTTTATCATCTGTTACAATACCCATTTCAGCATCTTTATCCACTTTAAGTGAAAAAGTCATTAAAGGTACTTCGGCCGGATTTGTCTCTTCTCTCTCCGCTTCTACAAATTGAAAAATATCATTTTTAGTTGCAAAAGCATCATTCAACTGAATTCTTGGAGCAGTTCCAAATTGACCTTGCAATCTATCTACCGGCTCTCCAATGTATATATAACTTACTAAAGACTTTCGTTCAAGCTTGTTTACTTCAGTGGCTTTAGGAGTAACTACTTTTACTTTCAAAGTTACTTCACGCATAACGGTAGTAACCATAAAGAAAAACAAAAGCATAAAAACGATATCCGGCAATGATGCGGTAGAAATGGCCGGTTGGCCACCATCTTTTTTCTTTTTAAACTTTGACATAACTTTATTCTCCTACGTTCTTTGGTTCTGCTTCAGAAATTCGTTGCGGATAAACTGATTTAACAGCATCTACCTGCATTTCTGCTTTTTTAGACGACTCAGCCTCCTTCTCTAACCTAATCATCGGTTTCCCGAACTCTTTCTGAGCAAATTCGTCTCTTACTTCACTGTATGCTCCCGCAAGTTCGTTCTGAACTTTAATGTACATTTCATAAGAAGTACCGCGGTCGTTTTGTAGCGAAATAATTTGTTTTGAAACCATTCTATTACCCAAAACTGGCACCTCTGTCATTTTACCTTCCGGCATTTCCGGATCGCTAAAAGTAGGGTCTCCAATAATGAATTTTTTAGCTTCTTCTCTTAAATTACTAACCAACATTGGCTCGCCTTCTACCAATAATTCATCATTAGCATTGACTAATACCTGGAAAACATTTCTTTGTTTCACCTCCGGTGGATCCATAGTTGGATCTTCTAATGGTGGAGGCAATTTCCGTGTTAATCCGGTATCTACATCCATGGTGGTTGTAACCAAGAAGAAAATCAAGAGTAAGAAGGCGATATCCGCCATCGAACCTGCATTAATTTCCGGTGCATTTCTTCTTGCCATAATCAATGAATTATTTAAAAAGTTTTGATATTCCGGAGTAAACTGTTGCTATGATAGCGCCAATTGCTAAAATATAAAAAGCAATTAATCCGGTTCCTACTCTTCTTGATGCTTCAGGTCCTGAAATGAAATCGTAGTATTTATCTAACATTTCATCTCCTGCTAAGGCGTAAGACACAACAAAAACAACCACTAAAGCCAACACTCCAATAAGAGCACTTTTTGCTCCTTTAGGGTTTTTAACCATGGTAATGATTGGAAAGATAATTGCAGTTGCAGCACCTAATGCGAATAAAGCATAACACCAATAAATAATGGTATCAGATTCTATTGAGCCTGAATAAAACAGAACTCCAAGCAGTGCACTAATCCCTAAAAGGGCATAGAGCACTATGTTTAATATTTTTGATAGTCCCTCAGACATAATTTCTTAGGCTTTTTTGTTATTTAACTCATGCTTCATCAATAAGTCAACTAATCCAATTGAAGCATTTTCCATATCGTTTACAATGCTATCTACTTTTGCAATAATATAATTGTAAAAGATTTGCAAGATAATCGCAACGATCAAACCAAATACGGTTGTTAAAAGTGCTACTTTAATACCACCGGCAACTAAAGATGGAGAAATATCTCCTGCTGCTTCAATTGCATCAAAGGCTCCAATCATACCGATTACTGTACCCATGAAACCAAGCATTGGCGCTAATGCAATAAACAAAGAAATCCATGAAACTCCCTTTTCTAATAGTCCCATTTGAACACTTCCGTATGAAATAACTGACTTCTCAACCATTTCAATTCCTTCGTGACTTCTATCTAGACCTTGGTAAAAAATACTTGCTACAGGTCCACTTGTGTTTCTACAAACCTCTTTAGCTGCATCAACTCCACCTGAACCTAACGCATCTTCAACATTTGCCAACAATTTCTTTGTGTTTGTTGTAGCCATGTTTAAGTAAATGATACGCTCAATTACAATGGCTAAACCAAGAATCAAACAAAGTAATACAATGCCCATAAACTCAGCTCCACCTTCAATAAACTTCTCTTTCAAAATTTGGTGGAATGACTTGTTTTCTTCAACTACTTCAGTTTCCTCTTCTGCTGCTTCCTCAGTTGAGGCAGTTTCAGTGGTAGCTGCTGCAGCCTCCTGCGTTGTATCGGCTTCCGTTGCAGTAGTGTCAGCCATTTCAGTTTGCGCTTCAGCGCTATCTGCTTCCTCTTGAGCAAAACTATAATTGCTTACTCCAAATGTGAAGAAAGCTGCTACTGCGATTAAAGTGAATAACTTTTTCATAATTTAATTATTAATAATCTGATTTAATTACTGATTTGTGGTTATTTTAAATAATTAGGATGCGAATTTAATGTACTTATTTCAATTTTGGCAAATTTTAGTGCCTTAGTTTCATTAACTGAATGTTAAATTTTTTCAAAAAACTTTAATCAATGACACTCATAATGCCTTAAACATTGCTTTGAGTTCAATATTGTGTTAAGTGTAAAAGAATTTAGTTTTATCAAATCCACTTTTAAACAAAGATGAACTAGATAAGTTCACTTTTGGCAAAATTCCTCGGAACGAACGGACCTTTATTATCGGGGGTTCGAACCCTTCAATTCCGTTTTACTTATAAATTACATTCTACCAAAGAACCTCCTGAAGCCACTAACTTCCAGCTGCGGAGAGGAAGGCCTGCCTTCCGTCAGGCAGGGATTAACTCACTTCGTTCGTGTGTTCGTCATTTCGCTTTGGGCGAAATTCCTCGGAACGAACCCTCTTTTTTACTATCGGGGGGTCGAACCCTTCAAAATCCGCTTTACTTATAAATTACATTCTACCAAAGAACTTCCTGAAGCCACTAACTTCCAGCTGCGGAGAGGAAGGGATTCGAACCCCCGATACGGTCTCCCGTATACACGCTTTCCAAGCGTGCGCCTTCAGCCACTCGGCCACCTCTCCAGTATTTTTTCCCGCCTGAAATAAGCGGGCAGCCAAATTACAAAAAAATACTTTCTCAAAAACTTCTTTTTAACTCATCTCCCCTCTTAGGTTAGTTTGCATAAATTGCTTTTGCTGTTCAACGCTAAGCTCTTTACAAGAAAGCAGGTACATCAGCTTTGTCATGGCGGCTTCATAAGTCATGTCCTGACCGCTTAATACTCCGGCTCTTTCTAAATGCACTCCGGTTTCGTATTTCCCTTGCATTACTTTTCCTGTAATACACTGAGTAACATTTACCACAATCACTCCTTTTTCATTTAGCTTAATAATTTCTTCTGCTAACCATGTGTGAGTAGGTGAATTCCCACTACCATAAGTCTCAAGCAACAAACCTTTCAAATCAGGAACATCGCAAATGGCTTTAAAAACTTTGTGTTGTAATCCCGGAAAAAGACGAATACTAGCAACATCTTCAACGATATCTTTTCGAGCCAACAGTGGTTTATCCTCAGCCTTTCTTATGGCAAAACGATTGTATTTAATGTGAACTCCTGCTTCTGCCAATAGGGGATAATTTGGCGACTGGAAAGCTTCAAAGTTTTCGGCACTTACTTTTGTTGTTCGATTAGCTCTATAAAGAGCGTACTCAAAGTAAATAGCAACTTCCGGTACGATTGGCCTGCCATTCTCATAATCGGCAGCAATTTCAATGGCTGTAATTATGTTTTCTTTACCATCGGTGCGAATTTTACCAATGGGCAACTGGCTTCCGGTGAAAACAATCGGCTTATTTACATTTTCTAATAAGAAACTCAAGGCTGAAGCAGTATAAGCCATGGTATCAGATCCATGCAAAATTACAAAACCATGAAAGTCATTGTAATTTTCCTCAATAATTCCAATTAACTCTACCCAGCCTTCCGGCCCCATATTCGAAGAGTCCATAGGGTTTTCCAAAGAGATTGCCTCTAACTCAATATCAAATTTATTTAACTCGGGGATTTCATTTAATAAATGATCAAAATCAAATGGATGTAAAGAACCTGTTTCGGGATCTTCCACCATACCAATGGTTCCACCTGTATATATGATTAAAACTTTAGAAGGATTACTCATTGATTTTAAATATTTCTAATGCGTTAGCAGTTGTCTGTTGGGCAATTTTCGTCAAAGGTAATTGAAAGATTTCAGCTAGTTTCTCTGCTACACGGCTAACATACGCACTTTCGTTGCGTTTACCGCGAAAAGGAACCGGTGCTATGTATGGTGCATCTGTTTCCAGAACTAAATCTTTCAAATTTAACTGTTCAACTACTTTATCTAGACCTGAATTTTTAAAAGTGACTACTCCACCAATGCCCAATTTAAAATCACCGTAATTTAAAATATGATTTGCTTGTTCCAAACTTCCGGTAAAGCAATGAAAAACTCCGCTAAGCTGCTCGTCATTTACCTCATCCAATATAGTTAAAATCTCATCAAATGCTTTGCGACAATGAATAACAATGGGCAGTTCTAATTTTTTTGCCCATTCAATTTGCTTTTTAAATGCCACTTCTTGCTCGTGCTGAAAGCTTTGATCCCAATATAAGTCAATGCCAATTTCACCAACAGCTATGTATTTGTTTGAAGCAAGTTCCTTTTCCACAAGCGCTAATTCTTGCTCAATATTTTCCCCTACAGAGCAAGGGTGCAAGCCCATCATCGGATAACAATTGTTTGGGTATTTTGCTACCAAATCATTCATTCCTTCTATTGAATTGGAATCAATGTTGGGTAAAAAAAATCGCTTTACTCCTTCATTTAAAGCTCGCTGAATCATAGCGTCTCTATCTTCATCAAACTGCTCTGAATACAAATGTGTATGTGTATCGATCATCTCCATGCCACAAAAATAGGATTTATCATGCCTTTGAGAAGCCTTGATTTCATTAACTTTGATTTCAGATTATGAAAAAGTCAAAGAAGGAAATATTTTTCGCAACAAAAGAAGAAAACAATGAAAGAAGAGAAAAGGAGTTTTTAGCATTAACTCCTTACTAGCGCTTTCAACAATTTTTAAAATCATTTGATTCCGATGACTTTAGTCAATATGTAAATCCAGAGGAATTGGGAGAAAGTAAAGGGAATTTTTATATTTATAAGGATAAAGCAGCAAAAAATAATACAAATTACTAGTAGATTATTTAAAAGGCATTCGTTGTTATAATCTAGTTTCTTTACTTTGCCCTTGTGAATACTTCCGTCAAAATTCTCATCATACGTTTTAGCTCCATTGGTGATATTGTGCTTACTACGCCTGTAATTCGCTGTTTAAAAAATCAAATAGAAGGCGATGTTGAGCTACACTATATTACAAAAAAAGTGTATTTGCCTTTGCTTGCTGAAAATCCTTATCTGGATAAAATTTACAGTATCGAGAAAAGCACCAACGAAGTGATTGAAGAATTAAAAGCTGAGAAATACGACTACATTATTGATTTGCATAAAAATATGCGAGCTCGTAGAGTAAAAAGAAAGCTAAAGGCATTGAGTTTTACTTTCGATAAACTCAATATTCGCAAGTGGCTTTTGGTGAATTTTAAGTGGAACAAAATGCCTGAATTGCATATTGTGGATCGATACTTAGCCGCTGCAAAAGCTTTTGATATTAAATACGATGGAGAAGGCTTAGATTATTTTTTACCAAAAAATATTAATTCTCAAATTGAGCTTCCCAATAAAGTTAAAAATGGTTACACAGCTCTAGTTTTAGGAGCCAATCACGCTACAAAACAAATTCCGGAAAATAAACTCAAGTCAATTATAGAAAAATCAACAGAAAACTTTGTTTTAATTGGCGGTAAAGACGATGCTGCTTTAGGCGAGCGATTAGAATTAATAGCTCCGGATAGAGTTTGGAATACAGCCGGAGAAATGAGTTTACATCAATCGGCTTATATCATCCAGCAAGCCAATTCGGTGATTACACCCGACACCGGCATGATGCACATTGCCGCTGCTTTTCAAAAAAGAGTAATATCTCTTTGGGGAAATACAGTCCCCGAATTTGGAATGTATCCGCTATTAAAGAAAGGAAACGAAAATCAATCTACTATTTTTGAAGTAAAGGATTTAAGCTGCCGACCTTGCTCCAAAATTGGATTCAACAAATGTCCAAAAGGTCATTTTAATTGTATGATGTTGATTGATGAAAGTGAAGTAATCAAGAAAATTTGAAAAACAAAACTTTAATAGAACGCTGATAACGCAGATTCGACGAATTTTCGCAGATACCAATCAACCTGAATTATAATAATCAGTGCCATTGTGTTCCATTATTAGGATAGAACAAGGGTGATATTAAGCAAGTATTCGCAAAGATCAATCCGCGCCAGTCATAAAAGGTCAGCGTCATCCGCGCTCCAGACTCAATCAAACTCTATAACAGCACATTACTTCTCTGCCGCATTTTCTACATGCTCAAAAATGGCTTTCAATTCAGTCGCACTTTCGGGCTTCATTTTTCCGGCTAAAATTAGACTTAGCTGTCGGCGACGTAAGGCGGCATCATATCGTTCTTTCTCCTCTTTAGTTTCAGGGATTAATTCAGGCACTTCGATGGGAGAGCCGTTTTGGTCAACTGCAACAAAAGTATAAATCGCCTCATTGCATTTTTTTCTTTTACCACCCGGTAAGTCAACAAAAACGTCTAAAAAAACTTCCATTGAAGAGGTGAAAGCTCTAGAAACCTTTGTTTCAATAGAAACTACATCGCCCAGCTTAATAGGATGGTTAAATGAAACGTTATTTACTGAAGCAGTAACTACTACTCTTTGAGAGTGGCGTTGTGCTGAAATTCCCGCAGTAATATCCATCCAATTAAGTAACTGCCCTCCCATTAAATTCCCCAAAACATTTGTGTCGTTTGGTAAAACAATCTTAGAAGTTTGCGCGAGTGTTTCTTGAGCTTTTCTAGCTTTCATCTATTCAAAATTTTGGATGGCAAAGGTAATTAAAATGTAAGCTGTGATTGCAAAAGTAAATCCGTGAAACTAAAACGGCTTCACCAACAACCATGCGTTTGGGTTTTCGCCATTTCTAATATCAGCCAATAGCTTAACCGCTTCTTCTCTACTGGCAAAACTACTATAGCTTACCGCGTGTAATTCTTTATACTTACCAAGCAATTGAGCGTTGTAGCCCTTTTGTTTTAAAGTTTCTACAAGCGAAGTGGCATTTGTATACTGAGAAAAACAACCGCCCATCACATGAAAAACTAACTTTTGGCTTTTCTTTTCATCTACAACTTTTGTGTTGTCAACCTCTGTATTGAGATTACTTTCTCTATTATCTACAAAAAGCGCTGTGCTTTCTCCATCTGAAGTTACAAAAGGAACGATCCCTTTTGCAAAACTCACTGAAGGCTTGTAATTAATGTCTTCTTTAATGGCATCAATTGAAACGCTTTTAGCAGAATATTTGGGTGCTGCTTTATCAGAAAAGCTCAGAAAAGAATATTGTAAATGATCCTTTTCTATCCAGTTAAATTGAGAGTTTAAAGCTACAGTAGATGCTACCAAAAGCGCCAAGGCAGCCGCAGCCGGCCAATATTTCTTTCTCTTCTTTGTCTCTTCCTTTAATTTAGGCAACTTCTCCTTGAACTCTTTTTCCAATTTTTCTTCGAGCCCTTCTCTCTGTATAGGCATGGCTCTAAATGCAGTTAACCCAAAAGAATCTAACAAATAATCATTACTCTCTTCTGCTTTGAATTGAATGTTTTGCTCAGGATCTAAATAAAGAGTACCCACTTTTTCAATGTGAATTTTATCTCCTTGCTTTAATCCTGCAATAGAACGATTAACAAACGATCTTATCAAACTTCCGGCTTCTTCATAAGAAATAGAGCGGCGCTCAGCAATGTGATTTGTTAATAAACCATCGTTGTTTTTTAAGTTCTTATTAAAAGAAACTTTCTTTGAAGGCGGGTTAAATTTATGTTGAACAGCCTGAATCTGAGCCGGCGCATAATTAGCCACAAAGCCTCCTAATTCAGGCACAATCACACAGTCGTAGCTGTAGAGTAAGTCAGAAATATAAACATCAATTTGTATGCGCTCCATAGACTGCGAAGATAAAAAAGAAAATTAGAAAGTCGACAATAGTATCTAAATGTATTGCCATATTTTTTAGCATAACAAAAATACCGAAATATGAGTATTGACCAGCGTAAAACTTCTGCGGACTTTAGTCCCAATGGTTAAGTGTTCTTTGGTTGGCGAGTAATCATCTCTTTAAAACAACTTAGTAGTTAATCTTGTCAAAGTTGTTTTATCTCGCCAATTAGGGTTTTAAGCGCCTCGGTCTTCCGGGGCGTTTTTTCACTCAAATGCATCAACAAAATGCAACCAACATACCTCCTTAAATTAATTTTAAATTATCATTTCACTAATGACTAAATATAGCATAAAAAGCTCCTATTATTCCTTATTTTTGACTTTTAATAACTATTATTTTACATCATGGATCGGAAGAATAATTACTGTGTAATTATGGCAGGGGGAATAGGAAGCAGATTTTGGCCAATGAGTCGCACTGCATTTCCCAAGCAATTTATCGACATTTTAGGTACCGGACAAACACTAATTCAGCAGACATTTGATCGCCTGCTAAAAATAGCACCTAAAGAAAACATTTTGATTGTAACCAATGAAATGTACCAATCATTAGTATTGGAGCAAATTGATGTAAAGGCAGAACAAATCCTTTTAGAACCGAGTCGTAGAAATACTGCACCATGCATTGCTTACGCCAACCATAAAATCAAAAAGAAAAACCCGAATGCCAACATTATTGTTGCCCCTTCTGATCACCTAATTCTTAAAGAAGATCATTTTATTGAAGTAATAGAAAAAGCGCTTGACTTTACGGCAAAGAACGATGCTTTGGTCACCTTGGGAATAAAACCTTCAAGACCCGATACCGGTTATGGTTATATTCAATTTGACGATAGCAGTGATGCAGAAATCAAAAAAGTAAAAACCTTTACCGAAAAGCCGGACATAGAACTTGCTAAACAGTTCTTGGCTAGTGGCGACTTTAGCTGGAATTCCGGGATGTTTATTTGGAGCTTAAAAAGCATTAATAAAGCTTTTGCCCATTTGCTTCCTGAGGTCGATAATCTTTTTCAAGAGCAAGAAAGCAAACTAAATACAGCAGAAGAAAGCAAAGCCATTGAAGACATTTACTCGGTTTCTAAAAGCATTAGCATTGACTATGGAATCATGGAAAAATCAGAGAATGTATATGTTATTAGTGCTGATATTGGTTGGTCTGACTTAGGCACTTGGGGCTCCATTTACACTCACCTACCCCAAGATAAAAACAAAAATGCTGTTGTAGGCAAAAACGTAATGCTCTACGATTCTAAAGATTGCATTGTAAGTGTTCCCAAAGAAAAACTCGTCGTTTTACAAGGTTTAGAAGGCTACATTGTAGTTGAAGCCAACGACACTCTTTTGGTTTGCAAAAAAGAAGATGAGCAAAAAATCAAAGACTTCGTAACGGATATTAAGTTAAACAAGGGAGAGAAGTTTGTTTAGTAGTTCAACTTTAACCAACTATTCCACCTAAATAAAAAAGCCCTACTTTTCAGCAGGGCTTTCTCTTTTCAACTAATTGGTTAACTATAATTAATTGTTCTTAGTAATCCGCCATTTCGTAGTGCGGTGTACCACGTTTTACATTTACTGTAATGTTTTTATCTTTTGCTCCGTTATTTTTAAAATTCTCTATGATTTCAAAAACGTCGTAGTCTACTCGTACTGACTTACTCATATCAATCGACAACTCTATATTATCCGGTAATCGATTAAGTTCTTTTTGAATGGCTGCTTTATTTAAAAAAGTAACCTCTTCTGCTAATGTCATTTTTACCTTAGTACTGCCATTACTTTCTTCTTTGTGTAAGAAATGAGAGTTTTTGTAACTATTCATCAATATCACAAATACAGCAATCGCCATTCCTAAACCAATACCTACTAGCAAGTCTGTAAACACAATACCGACGATAGTAACCACAAAAGGGTAAAATTGTTTCGGCCCTAATTTATACATACTCTTAAACAAGCTAGGTTTGGCCAGCTTAAACCCAACAACAAAAAGTACACTTGCCAATACAGATAAAGGCACGTAGTTCAACACATCAGGAATTAACATTAAACTAATTAGAATCATAAAACCATGCAATATTGCTGAGAGCTTGGTCTTACCACCTGATTGAATATTTGCTGAACTTCGAACAATTACCTGTGTAATTGGTAATCCTCCGATTAAACCTGAAATCATATTACCGGTACCTTGTGCAATTAACTCTCTATTGGTAGGAGTTACTCTTTTCTTCGGATCTAGTTTATCTGTAGCCTCTACACTTAAAAGCGTTTCTAAACTAGCCACAATAGCTATGGTTATTGCCACCACATAAACTTCAGAATTCGAAAAAGCGGAAAAATCAGGTAATGTAAACTGTCCAACAAAAGAGCTGAAGTCCTCTGCTACAGGAACACTCACCAAATGTTCTTTTGAAATCGCCCATTCAGGGAAGTAATTTGACGTGACAATCTGGTAAACAATACCAAAAGCTACCGCCACAATCGGTCCTTGAATAACCGTAAAAAACTTACCTTTTGACTTTAAAACATTATCCCAAAACAATAGAATAAATAGAGAAACAGCCGCCACTAATGTTGCAGCAGGAGAAATATAGTCTATCATTTTAAAAATCTCCGAAAAGGTATTTTCTCCATCTGGCTGATTAAAATCCATATCACCAACATAGTCGGCATCATAGCCAAAGGCATGTGGAATTTGTTTTAAAATAATGATAATTCCAATACCGGTTAACATCCCTTTAATCACCGATGAAGGAAAGTAGTAACCAATAATACCTGCTCGTGCGATGCCTAAGATTAACTGAATAAGCCCACCAATAATAACTGCAAGAAGAAATACTTCAAACGAACCTAAATCATTAATGGCATTCAACACAATTACGGCTAAACCAGCAGCAGGCCCACTAACTCCCAAAGAAGATCCACTTAAAGATCCCACAACTATACCGCCGACAAAACCGGCAATTAGACCTGAAAAAAGCGGTGCACCACTAGCTAATGCAATTCCTAAACAAAGAGGAATGGCTACAAAAAATACGACAATACTTGCCGGTAAATCACTTTTAATATTTTCGAAAATTTTCATCAGAACAACTTTTTATTACAGTATGCAAAATCACTGTATTGAAAAACACTTCAATCACAATGAAAATACATTGATTTGGTTTACAGAAACAATGGATTAGCTGAAAAGTATCCAGCTTAAATAGATAGTAGTAGACTTAAGCTACCAATTCGGGAGGAGGTGTAATTACCTCAGAGAATGCCTCTTCAGGAAGGCTTTTGTGATTAGAAAATTCTAAGTTTAAAACATTGTTGTACTGACTAATTGCCAATTTATTCCGATGATTAAAAAGGACTTCTTTTACCTCTTTCACTTCATTTGAATTTGAAGTTTCGGATTCTTCTTCAGAAGCAGTAATGTTCAATTTAATTGTTACATCACCCATCCAGTTGGTAAAATAACTTATGTTTTGCAAAGTAGAAAGTCCCATAAAGGTATAAACCGTCATGAGCAACATAAAATATTTAAAAAACTTATGCAAAGTATAAAGATTATTTATGCTGCAAATTTAATGATTCTTATAAAGCTGCAATTCATCTATGATTAAGTGGCTGTTAATCTTTACAAAATAAAAAAGGGTCAATAAAAACTATCGCCCCCCTTTTAACTCTAATTTATATATAATCTACTTCAATGAGCCAATCATTTTCGACGGATCAACCCATTGGTCAAACTCCTCTGAAGTTAGATAACCTAAATTTATAGCTTCCTCTTTCAGTGTTGTGCCATTTCCATGAGCTGTTTTGGCAATTTTTGATGCTTTATCGTAACCTATATGTGTATTAAGAGCAGTAACCAACATCAATGAATTGTTGAGATTTTTAGTAATGTTAGCGTAATTAGGCTCAATTCCTACTGCACAGTTATCGTTAAAAGAAACACAAGCATCCCCAATTAATCGGGCTGACTCTAAAAGATTTTTAGCCATCATTGGTTTAAACACATTCAGCTCAAAGTGACCGTTCATGCCGCCTGCAGCAATCGCCATATCATTCCCTACAACTTGCGCACAAACCATGGTTAAGGCCTCTGCCTGAGTTGGATTAACTTTTCCCGGCATAATTGAAGAGCCCGGCTCATTAGCAGGAATATTAATTTCTCCGATACCACACCTTGGTCCGGACGCCAGCAAACGAATATCGTTTCCAATCTTCATCAAACTAACTGCCAATTGTTTCAAGGCACCATGCGTTTCTACAATAGCATCATGAGCAGCTAGGGCTTCAAACTTATTTTCGGCAGTTTTAAATGGCAATCCTGTGAAGTCGGCAATGTATTGTGCAACTTTGTCGGAATAACCTTCCGGGGTATTAATCCCGGTTCCAACCGCAGTTCCACCCAAAGCGATCTCTGACAAATGCGCTAAGGTATTTTGCAGTGCATTTAAACCGTGATCCAATTGAGAAACGTAGCCGGAAAATTCTTGTCCGACGGTTAAAGGCGTAGCATCCATTAAGTGAGTACGTCCAATCTTAACCACATCCATATATGCCTTTGACTTTTCAGCCAAAGTGTCTCTCAGCATTTTCACGCCTGGAATAGTAGTTTCTACCACCATTTTGTAGCAAGCAATGTGCATTCCGGTGGGGAATGTATCGTTTGAAGATTGTGATTTATTTACATCATCATTGGGATGAATAAAGCGATCTCCTTCACCCAATTTATTTCCTTGAATTACATGCGCACGATTGGCAATCACTTCATTGGTATTCATATTCGACTGCGTACCTGATCCGGTTTGCCATACAACTAAAGGAAATTGATCATCTAGTTTGTTGGCTAAGATTTCATCACAAACTTGTGCTATTAAATCTCTTTTTTCATTAGGCAACACTCCTAACTCAGCATTGGCATAAGCTGCTGCTTTTTTCAAATAAGCAAAGCCATGAACAATTTCGATGGGCATTTGCTGCTTACTATCCCCAATTTTAAAGTTATTTCTGGAGCGTTCTGTTTGTGCACCCCAATATTTGTCTGCGGGAACTTTCACTTCCCCCATGGTGTCTTTCTCAATTCTGTATTCCATGATTTTTTATTTGGTTTATGATTCTACTTTTCAATTAAATTTTGCGTAAAATTGCAGAGAAATTTTAACACAAAGTTATGTTTACAGCCGGTTTTTTATTGTTCCTAGCCATCTTTGTTCTTGCCTTTTGGGTATTGTTGTTTCTTTCTGCATTTGCTCTGCCTTATGCTATAACAATGTATGTTATTGAAAAAATGAAAGGCAGCAAAGGCGAAGAAAGCGAACTCGCCTAAAGCAGTTCTTCCACATTTTCCGGCGGTCTGCCTAATACAGCTTTATTTCCTTTTACAACAATGGGTCTTTCGATGAGTTTTGGATATTCAGTCATAATCTGAATCCATTCCTCCTCTGCAAACTCCTTACCCTTAAATTTTTCTTTAAAAACAGCTTCTCCTTTTCGGAGAATATCTGTTGCTTTGAGGTTTAGCTTCATTAGCAAATCTTTTATCTCAGCAGCCGAAGGCACTTCTTTTAAGTACTCTACAATTTCCGGCTCTATGCCTGCTTCTTTAATTATTGCTAGTGTTTGCCTACTTTTCCCACACCTTGGATTGTGATATATTTTCATACAAATAATTTTATTTTTCTAATTTTTTGACCCAAACTCCATCAAATAAGCTTTAATAAAATCGTTTAGCTCTCCATTCATTACATCATCTACATTCGATGTTTCGTAATTTGTTCGAATGTCTTTTACCATTTTATAAGGATGCATTACATAGTTTCTAATCTGAGAACCCCATTCAATTTTCTTTTTGTCAGCTTCGATTTCAGCGCGTTTTTCCATTCTCTTACGCATTTCAATCTCAAACAACTGAGACTTTAGCAATTGCATGGCCTTTTCCTTGTTCCCTAACTGTGAACGAGTTTCTGTGTTATCAATAACAATTCCTGTTGGCTTGTGGTGCAAGCGAACTCCGGTTTCAACTTTATTCACATTTTGTCCACCAGCCCCACCGGATCGGAAGGTATCCCAACTTATGTCAGCAGGGTTTACTTCAATCTCGATAGTATCATCTACTAAAGGGTAAACATACACCGATGCAAAAGAAGTGTGACGCTTAGCGTTAGAGTCAAAAGGCGAAATACGAACCAAGCGGTGAACTCCATTTTCTCCCTTTAAATAACCGAAGGCAAATTCTCCTTCAAACTCCAGCGTAACTGTTTTTATTCCGGCAACATCTCCTTCCTGCAAGTCGAGCTCTTTTACCTTCATGCCGTTCTTTTCGCCCCACATTAAATACATGCGCATTAACATAGAAGCCCAATCGCAGCTTTCTGTTCCTCCGGCACCGGCAGTAATTTGCAATACAGCACTCAATGAATCTTCTTCAGCACTGAGCATATTTTTAAACTCAAGGCCTTCTACCAGCTCCTCTGCCTTTTTAAAAGCCTCCATAACTTCTTCAGCAGTAGCTCCCTCTTCTTTGTAAAAATCGTAAAGCACTTCTAAATCATCTACCGCAGTTCGCACCTCGGCATAGCCGTCGGTCCACACCTTTTTATTGCGAATTTGCTTTAACAGCTTTTCGGCTTCTTTAGGGTCGTCCCAAAACTCCGGGAGTTGCGTACGTTGCTCCTCTTCTCCTATCTCAATCAACTTATCTTCAATATTTAAGTATGATTTAAGAGCTTCAACGCGCTTATCTAAATCTTTAATTTGTTCTTGCGTAATCATAAAATTATCTGAGAGGTCAAAGTTACGGTTTCACAAAGAAAGAAATAAGAGTTACTCAATAAGCCTTTTTTATTTTTAACCTATTTTTATCCTTGCATGACAACAAGCGATAAAATACACGAAGTTTTAACCAAATATTGGGGCTACAGCTCTTTCCGCGAGAAGCAAGAAGAAATTATTTTGTCGGCCATGGAGGGGAAAGACACCTTAGCTCTTTTGCCTACCGGTGGTGGAAAATCCATTTGTTTTCAAGTTCCCGCTTTAGCGCAAGAAGGGATTTGCATTGTGGTTTCTCCACTGATTGCGCTTATGCAAGATCAAGTAGATAATCTCCAAAAAAATGGAATTAAAGCAATTTCGATCACTTCTGCTTTAAGCAAAAGAGAAATTGACATTGGATTAGACAATGCCGTTTACGGAGATTATAAGTTTCTTTATGTCTCGCCTGAGCGTTTAGAAACTGAGCTTTTTCAAGAGCGATTAAAAAAGATGAAAGTCAACTTAATTGCTGTTGACGAAGCCCATTGTATTTCACAGTGGGGTTATGATTTTAGACCCTCATACCTTAAAATTGCTCAATTGAGGGAAATCATTCCGGAAGTTCCCATATTAGCTCTTACTGCTACTGCTACACCAAAGGTTGTAGAAGACATTCAAGAAAAGTTGCTGTTTAAACAAAAGCACTGTATTCAAAAAAGCTTTAAACGCGACAACCTTGCCTATGTAGTTTTACAGGAAGAAAGCCAGTTTCAACGAATGCTAAGAGTAATTAGAGGTGTGGGTGGCAGTGGAATTGTTTATGTTAACCGAAGAAAGAAAACAAAAGAAGTAGCCAAGTTTTTGCTAGAAAATAACATTTCTGCAGATTACTACCACGCTGGTTTAGATCACATCGATCGACGACAAAAACAAGATCGCTGGATTCAAAACAAATGTCAGGTCGTGGTGGCAACCAATGCATTTGGCATGGGGATCGACAAACCAAACGTGCGATTTGTCATTCATTTAGATTTACCACAATCTTTAGAAGCTTATTTTCAAGAAGCCGGTAGAGGTGGAAGAGACGGCAAAAAAGCCTTTGCTGTTTTACTGATGACACCTTCTATGGACATTGATTTAAAAAAACAAATTGAGCAAAGTTTCCCGGAAATAGCTACTATAAAAAAAGTGTTCCTCTCTTTGGGAAATTTCTTTCAAATACCCATAGGCAGTGGTGAAAACCAGAGTTTTGAATTTGATATTGCAGCTTTCTGCAATCGCTATGATTTAAATGTTTACGAAGCCTATCATTGTCTTCACTTTTTAGAAAAAGAAGGATATATCGCACTTTCTGAAAATTTTGCAAGTCCTCCAAGAATCCACATTGCTGTAAAAAAAGAAGACTTATATAAGTTTCAAGTATCTCATAAAAAATACGACTTTTTTATTAAAACTCTTTTGAGGACTTACGGAGGCTTATTTGAAGAGTTTGTAAAAATAAACGAGCAACAACTGGCTGATCACCTTAAAGTAAAACGTTCTGTAGTTGTAGAAACGCTAAATCGATTAGAGAAACTGGAAATTTTACACTACGAGGCTCAAAGCTATTTGCCCAAGCTCACTTACACCAAGGCTCGTTTTGACCAAGTAGCACTGAGAATTAGTAAAGAAGTTTACCATGAAAGGAAAAAAACTGCTTTTGAAAAAATGGAAGCCGTTCTTCATTACTCCACAACCAATCATAGATGTAGAAGTCAGCTATTACTAGAATATTTCGGAGAAAAAGATAGCCACCGTTGCGGAATTTGTGATGTATGCTTGGAAAGAAACAAATTAGAATTAAGTGAACTGGAATTTGATGAAATTGAGAATCAACTGCAAGAAATTCTAAAAGACAAATCACTTAGTTTACAAGAGTTGGTTTATCAAGTGAAAGGCTATAGAGAGGATAAAATCATCAAAGTCATTGATTTTTTATTGGAACACAATAAACTTTTTGAAAAAGACAATCAGTATTTTACGAAATAACTTCTTCATTCAAACATAGGTTAATCACTCTAATCGACGATAAAACTGCATTCGTCTAAAAACTATTAAATTAAGTCATTAAAGCTCAACTAAATTAAACAACTGCCGTATACAGACGAGCCAACATAAACAACCCAACTGTTTCATAAAATGGCTAAGATGGCAACAAAAGCATACACACTTACAGTTAGTTTTTTACTATTAAGTATCTCTACAATATTTGCTCAGCAAATCGTTAACGCCTATGCAAAAGTTACGGGAATTAGCAATCAAAGCTTAAGTCTTTCAAATGTTGATGAACGCTATGACAGCTTCCAGGTTAACGACTTGATAGTTATTATGCAAATGCAAGATAATGTCATTGGGGAGACAAGTAACAACAGCAATTTTGGAAGTTTAGGAGACATTCGGTCGGCTGGTCTCTATGAAATTCGAAGTATTGCTCAAATTACGGAAAGCGGTGGAGTACCTACAAGTATTACTTTGGCAGAAAACTTAAACAACACTTATCGAATAGGAAATAACAGCAGCGCTCAAATTATCAGCTTCCCAGCATTAGGAACTCCCCATTACAGTACAACTCAAAATTTAGAAGCTATGAGCTGGAATGGAAATATTGGCGGAGTTTTAGCTTTCCAAGTTGATAGCACACTTAACCTAAACCACAATTTAATTGCCAGTAGTAAAGGTTTTCGAGGCGGTGCAAGAGATGTAAGTGCCTCCGGAAACTGCAATACAAGCACTTATATTTCGTCCAACACTAATGCTTTTGCTGCTAAAGGTGAGAGCATTTACAAAAATACTAACGCCAATTGGGTTGAAGCCAGAGGCAGAATGTTAAATGCAGGCGGTGGAGCTAACGAACACAATGGTGGTGGAGGTGGTGGAGGGAACTTCACTTCAGGTGGAAATGGAGGAATAGGATACAACTGTAGCAGTGGCAGCGCCGGAGGTATTGGTGGCTTAGCTTTAGGTACTTATATTAGCAGTCAGCGTATTTTTATGGGCGGCGGCGGCGGCGGCGGCGAAGGAAACGACAATGTCTCAACCAATGGTGGAAGAGGTGGCGGAATTATTATTCTTCGTGCTTATGAAATAAAAACTGAAAATGGAAGTGTACAAATTAATGCAAATGGAGCAAATTCAAGCTCAGCAGGTAATGATGGCGCAGGTGGTGCAGGTGCTGGAGGCTCGATTGTTTTAGGCATTAATAAATGGTCGATAGCTGCCTTAAGTCCTTTAACCATTTCTGCAAATGGTGGAAATGGAGGTGACATTAATACTGCCTCCTCTCATGGCGCAGGTGGTGGTGGTGGACAAGGAGTTGTTATCTACACAGATGAAATCCCTAATACCAATGTGACTACTGAAGCATTAAATGGAGATGGGGGCTGCAACAACAATTCAGACCCTTGTAACTCTACAGCTTATAATGGTGGTGGTGTAAATAACTCCGGTTTATTAGACGGCAGTGGAGCAAATCCTCTTCCCATTGAACTGGACTACTTTAATGTTGTTCCCCAAAACCACTCTGTAAGTATCAACTGGAAAACTTTATCTGAAGTAAACAACAAAAAATTTGAAGTTGAGCGTTCTAAAGACGGTTACAACTGGGAGGTTATTCACAAACAAAACGGTGCAGGCAACAACAATTCTCCAATTGTTTATGAAACGGTAGATGAAAGACCACTTATTGGCACTTCTTTTTATCGCCTTAAGCAAACCGACTTTAATGGAGCAACAAAGTATTTCAGCATGATTGCAATTGAAATTGAAGCAACTGAAGAGAAAGTGAATGCATTTCCAAACCCTGCAACAGATAAAATCACTCTATCACCTGTTGACCCTAAGGCGGAAGTTTATTTAAAAAACATAGACGGCAAAAGAGTTAATCTCAATTTCCAAAAATTCGACAATAGCAGATCTGCCAATTTAAGCAGCTTAAAAAATGGCATCTACTTTATTGAAGTTCGAAATCAAAATGAAGTAAAATTGGTTCGATTGATTAAGAATTAATTTTTAACCATCTCAATAAAGTCTTCCTCACTAATAATATTCACGCCTAACTTTTCGGCTTTTTCTTTTTTTGCCGGCCCCATCTTATCTCCTGCAATCAAGAAATCGGTTTTGCCGGATATAGAACCTACATTTTTTCCCCCATGATTTTCGATTGCCTGTTTGAGTTCATCTCTTGAGAAGTGCTCAAATACTCCGGAAACGACAAAAGTTTTGCCTTCTAAAACGGTTGATACAATTGTATTTTCCTGCTCCTCCATTTGCATTTGAAGTCCGTAAGACTTCAATTCTTCAATCAATTGTCGATTGCGTTCCTCTGAAAAAAAGTTGATGATACTTTCGGCTATTTTGTCTCCTATTTCATCCACTGCAACCAATTCTTCAAAACTCGCTTGCATAATGGCATCAATGTTTTTAAAGTGAGCCGCCAACTTTTTGGCTACCGTTTCTCCTACATAGCGAATGCCAATGGCAAACAACAATCGCTGAAATGGAACTTTCTTTGAAGTCTCTACTCCATCAATTAAGTTTTGAGCGCTTTTTTCTGCCATGCGTTCCAAGGGCAGTAAGTCTTCCTTTTTTAATTCATAGATATCAGCCACATTTTTAATCAACCCTACATCGTAAAGCTGCTCAATGGTTTCTTCACCTAAACCATCGATATCCATGGCTTTTCTGGAAATAAAGTGCGCCATCTTACCTTTAATCTGTGGCGGGCAGCCCCATACATTCGGGCAATAGTGCTGCGCTTCGCCTTCGATTCGCTGCAGTTCACTATTGCATTCCGGACAGTTTGTAATGTATTTTGTCGGCTGAGAGTCTTTTGGTCGCAAATCTAAATTTACACCTACCACTTTAGGAATAATTTCACCGCCCTTTTCTACCTTAACTACATCGCCTTCACGAACATCTAACTTTTCTATTTGATCAGCATTGTGTAAAGAAGCTCGCTTAACCGTTGTACCGGCTAATAAAACCGGTTGTAGATTTGCCACCGGCGTAATGGCTCCGGTTCTTCCTACTTGATAAGTAATTTTTTCTAATTTAGTTTCAGCTTGCTCTGTTTTAAACTTATATGCAATTGCCCAGCGCGGACTTTTTGCCGTAAAACCCAGCTCTTCTTGCAAATGATAGTCATTTACCTTAATTACTACACCATCAATCTCAAAGTCCAATTCCGATCGATGTTCATCCCAATAATCAATAAACTCAAAAATTTCATCAATTGAATTACAGCTTCGAATTAAGTTTTTGTCCTTCTTCGGCACTTTAAAGCCCCATTTCCCGGCAGCTTCTACATTTTCTAAATGATTATCGTAAGGCAAGTTCTCACCCAAAACATAGTACAAATATGAATCTAGCTTACGCTCAGCGACCACTGCTGAGTCTTGCATTTTTAAAGTCCCCGAGGCAGCATTTCGTGGATTTGCCAAAAGCGCTTCACCTTCTTCCTCTCTTTGTTCATTGAGTTTTCTAAACACACTAAGTGGATAAAAAATCTCCCCACGAATTTCAAACTCATTCGGATAATTTCCTTGTAAAGTCAATGGAATAGAACGAATGGTTTTTACATTTGTGGTTATGTCATCACCTTGTGTGCCATCGCCGCGTGTTACTGCTCTCTCCAAACGACCATTTTTGTAAGAAATCCCAATCGCCACTCCATCGTATTTTAATTCGCAAGTATACTCCACTTTTTTTCCGGCTAACTTTTGCACTCTTTCATCAAAATCGACCAATTCCTCGCGGCTATAGCTATTGGAAAGCGAAAGCATAGGATATTTATGCTTTACTGTTTCAAACTTTTTAGTCACCTCTCCACCAACTCTTTTTGTTGGCGAATTCACATCGGCAAATTGCGGAAACTCTTTTTCTAATTGTTGCAGTTCTTTGAGTTTCATATCGAACTCATAATCGCTAATCACCGGATTATCTTCCACATAATAGGCGTAGTTATGTTGTCTTAACTCTTCGGTAAGTGTTTTGATTTTTTTAGCGGCTTCTTCTGATTGCATACTTTTGCTTTGAGTGAGTTTATCCTCGGCTAAAATTATTAATTCAATTGCATTTCCCCTATATTTATTGCACCTAATCATTCACAATGAAATTCACAGATCGCTACGCAAAAGTTTTTCAGTATTTATTACCTTCTCCTTTCACCATTGCACTAATTCTAACCATTGTCACTTACCTCATTGCCTTAATTTTCACCCAGCCGGCTGAAGAAAGCACGGGAAGTTATGCTTTAGAAGTTTTAGGTTTTTGGGAAGAAGGTTTATGGCAAAGCGCTTTGATGGTTTTTGCCATGCAAATGATGTTGATTTTGGTTTTGGGCCATGTGTTAGCTCTAAGTCCTGCTGTTAACCGCCTATTAAATGGTTTAGTGAAATTTGCTAACAATACTGCTAATGCCGCTCTATTAGTTACCTTTTTCACCATTGCTGTTGCACTTTTTAACTGGGGATTAGGATTAATCTTCGGAGCCATATTTGCCAGAAAAGTTGCGGAGAATGCCAAACAAAATAATCTTGCCATCAATTATCCTTTAATTGGCGCTGCCGGCTACTCCGGCTTAATGGTCTGGCATGGTGGGATCAGCGGTTCATCTTTAACCAAAGTAGCAGAAAGTGGTCATTTAAAAGAAATGATGCAGGGCGTTTTCTCTACTTCTCAAATAGCCCAACTTCCGGATCAAGTTACTTTTTCAGAAACTGTTTTTTCTAGCATGAATGCTTTTGCCAGTCTTGGCGTTCTGATCATTTTGCCTCTTTTTCTTTATTTATTAGCGAAGAAAGGAAGTGGCGATCGTATTCCTCAATTAGAGCAACGACAAAGTATTGTGGAATCAAAAGAAGAAAAGGTAGTCGGTGCTGAACGCTTAGACAAATCAAGGTGGTTTGCTACTTTTTTGAGTTTGGTCATACTTTTCTATGCCATTTATAAAGCGTTTTTTGAACCAACTAATTCAACTTTTGGATTTATTACTCCTGATTATTTAAATTTTGTTCTTTTAGGAATGGGCATATTATTACACGGCACTTTTAGCAACTTTCTAAATGCCGTAAACGAAGCAATTGGCGGCGCAGCAGGTATTCTCATTCAATTCCCACTTTACTTTGGCATTATGGGAATAATGAAAAGCACGGGTTTAGTGCAAGACTTTTCTGCTTTTTTTATCAGTATTTCTAACGAAAATACATTCCCCATTTTTACGATGATAAGTGCAGGAATTGTGAATGTATTTGTACCCAGTGGGGGCGGACAATGGGCGGTACAAGGTCCTATTCTCATACAGGCTTCCGAAGCGCTGAATATATCTCTTCCCAAAAGCATTATGGCATTGGCTTATGGAGATCAACTAACGAATATGTTACAGCCTTTCTGGGCACTACCACTTTTGGGAATTACCGGACTGAAAGCCAAAGAAATTCTTCCCTATTCTCTTTTATTAATGTTGGTGGGCTCTCTAATTTACCTATCAGCATTATTGCTTTTTTAAAAATTACGCAAAATGTGTAACGCAAAATGTGTAATTTGATAATAAAAGAAATCCACATTTATCAAAATGAACGCTTCTACTTAACGGTCAACCTTATTTAGGCATTAACAATTAACTTCTTGATTCTTGCCTCTTGCTTCTCAAAGAACTTCAAAATAAAGTACATTAGTCACTTTTAACTTCCTCGCTTTGTAAGGCAATTGAAAGATAATTAGGAAAAAGCTACAAATTCACTCCCTTTACTCCTTTAGTATCAAAAGCATCTCGCAAACCATTGCCTAAAAGCACAAAAGAGAGCACTAACAAGCAGATGGCAAGACCAGGTAAAATAGCCAGATAAGCCTCTCCGGTAATGATGTAACCTTTATGTTCGCTAATCATTTTCCCCCAAGTAGCTTGAGGTGGTTGTGCGCCCAAGCCTAAAAAACTCAAACCGGCTTCAATCAATATTGCGGCGGCAAAATTAGAAGCTGAAATGACAATAACAGGAGCAGTTATATTTGGCAAAATGTGTTTTGCCATAATGTGGAAATCTCGAAAACCCAATGCACGTCCGGCTTCTACATATTCCATTTCTCGAATACTCATAACTTGTCCGCGTACTACACGAGCTACTTCCACCCACATGGTTAAGCCAACGGCAACAAACACTTGCCAAAAACCTTTTCCCAAAGCTAAAGTAATAGCAATTACTAAAAGCAAAGTGGGGATTGACCAAATGACATTAATTAACCACATGATTAATTCATCTACCCATCCTTTGTAAAAGGCTGCCAAACTGCCCAAAGTAATTCCTATGAGCAAAGAAATAAAAATTGAAATCAAGCCAACGCTGAATGAAATCCAAGTTCCGGCCATTAACCTACTCAGTAAATCTCTTCCGTAACGATCTGTTCCCAGGTAAAAAGTTTTGTTGTTAATATGCTTGGTTTCAGAAAATGCTATTCCTGCTTTCGTCCATTCCTTAAATGAATAAAAAAATTCTTCTCCCTCATTGGGATTGTTTCCCGTATACTTTTCAATTAATACTCCATCTGTTTGCAATTCATACTGAGCAATAGAAATTTCACGATATTTAGGCAAGACTCCAAAAATCCATTTTTGAAAGAAACTTTGTTTCTGAGTTGAAAACTCATTAGGCAATAGAAGCATTTTAACTCCAAAACCGGGGGCTTTTCTCGCCAATTCTAAATGTTGCTCATTGGCTTTTGGACTCGCATCCGGACGAATAAAAGGGCCTATCAAAGCAATTAAAAAAAACAGAGCAATAATCAATAAACCGATTACAGACAAACGATTAGCAAGCAGCTTTCTCCAAGCTAACTTTGTAGGCGACAACTCTTTATTGCTTTGAATCAAAATAATCTAATTTTCGGCCTTTCCACTTAGGTTTAAAAAGTAAAGATAGCAAAGCAATTGAGATTATATAAAGCGGATAAAGCAAAGAAAGTAAGAAAGTATCCAATAGGTTTAATTGCTGATTATTCCAAGCTTTAGAGCTAAATATCAACAAACTATCCACTAGCCATTTAAGAACAAAAAAGATGATAAATAATTCTATGTTCAAAACTGCTGCAACTACTAGCATTAAAGCAAATAAAAGATTCACATTGCCTAAAAAAATTAAAAGACCAACCAGCTTTGTAAATCCATCTTGATAATACTTGCTCTTAGAAGCCCAACGTATTCGCTGTGAAATAAAATCTTTTAAGTTCTTTGGAGCTGAGGTAGAAACCATGGCACTAGGTTCAGCGGCAAAAAGGATTTTGGCTTTCTTACCAAACTTCTGTTTTATAGCATGAAGTAAAAAAACATCATCTCCCGAGGCTACATTATGTTGTAAGCTATCTCTATCAATGCTTAAAAAAAGTGATTTATTAAAAAGCAGATTTGCTCCATTTGCCATAAACGCATTCTTAATTCCGACAGCAGCAGAAGTGGTTGAAATTAAAGCAGCGAACTCTGTTCTCAGCAATCGATTCCACAAGCCTTTTTCACGAACAAACTGAACCGGACCAAGTAAAAGATGAGTGTCTCCCGGCTGATAATAAGAAAGCATAGCTTTAAGCCAATTTCGACTCATTCTACAATCGGCATCTGTTGTAATTATAAGCTCATTTTTTGCAGACTCAATTCCCATTTTTAAAGCTGCCTTTTTCCCTTTTTGTTGATTCAATGACAACAGCTGAAAAGAACTACCACTCATCTTGTTTTTAACAAGATCAAACCCTTCGTCACTTGAGTGATCGTTTACAAAAACAAATTCAACTTTCTCTTTGGGATATGTTTGCTTTAATAAAGCATCTATTAAAAAACTCAAATTACGTTCTTCATTTCGAAAAGGAATTACCACCGAAACACCTATCTCTTTTTGCATAAGTTTTGCCTTTCTAAGCTTGAGATTGCCTAATATAAAAACTAAAATCAGCGCTAAATAGCTTATGGAAAATAGTAGAAACAAACTAATCATTGATTTTTAGTTTTGTTAATGACAACCAATTTAACTTAGGCAAGATGGTAAGTCCCAAAAGAGCAGGAATAAATAAATTAATTAGCCATAGTGAAACTGATGCAATAAGTCCGGCTAGTCCAGAAAAACCAAAAGACTCTAAAAGAAAGTAAGCTATTGAAGTTCGGATGGGAAAATCAGAAATCCATGCAGTGGGTATAGCTGCAGTGAGCACATAAATAAGAGCAACAATAAAAAAAGCTTCATAGAACGAGATTGAAGAGTCTAACACCATGAGCAAAGTGACGAACTGCAATACAAATACAAAGTATCGAAGAGTGCTGTATGAAAATAAAATTAAACGGTCTTTTAATGAATACTTCAGGATTAATGCATTCCTATCAAATTTCCGATTAAAAAAACGAAGTAGTTTCCAAATTCCATTGCTTGAAGTATAGAGAAAAGCCAAAACCAAAATCCCTAAAACTGATAAAACAGCTATCCAACTTTGGTCGAGCTTAAATATATTTTGCAAGTTTAATCGCCAATAAATAATCGCACAAAGCCCAAAGAAAAATGTATTGCTTAACTGAGAAAGTGAGCAAATTAAATTAACATAAAAGACTTGCCATCGATTAGATTTTTCTACGTAAAGCAATCTTCCGGCAAGCTCTCCTGTTCGATTAGGACTAAGGAGGCTAAGTAAGGTTCCCAATAAAATAGATTGAAGAGATTTCCATAAACCCAAAGGCTGTACTTTTAAAAGTAAATAGCGCCATTTATAGGTTTCTATCAACCAATTTAATGGCATTAATAAAACGACTAATATCAGGACTGTGCCATTTTCATTTAGTAGTTCAAAAGCAGCTAGCAACTCCACTTTCTCTAGCTTTTGTTGAAAAAGATAGAAAAGGTAAATTAATGCTGCAATTGCCAGCAGAAAACTGAGCAATGTGTTGGTTAATTTATATAGCTTTGCTTTACTCAATGGAACAAAAAATCAGTCAAGCGGATAAAATTATACTAGGCATAGACCCGGGTACGAATATAATGGGTTATGGCTTGATTGCCATCAAAAAAAAAGAAATTTCTTTATTGGCTATGGGAGCCATTCATTTGACTAAACTTGGTGACCATTCCATACGTTTAAAAAAGATTTTCGAACGAACTTTAAGTCTAATCGACGATTATAAAGTAGATGAAATGGCGATTGAAGCTCCTTTTTATGGTAAAAACGCTCAATCGATGTTAAAGTTAGGACGCGCGCAAGGAGTTGCTATGGCGGCTTCATTGGTTCGAGAAGTTCCGGTAACAGAATACATGCCCAAAAAAATAAAAAAAGCCATCACCGGTAAAGGTGCAGCTTCAAAAGATCAAGTTGCGGCTATGTTAAAAACCATTGTAGCATTTCAGGACTCACCAAAATACTTAGACGCCACAGATGGTCTTGCCGTGGCTGTTTGTCATCACTTTCAAGGAAATGCACTTAGCTCAAAAAAAAGCTATTCCTCATGGGACTCCTTTTTAAGAAACAATCCCGACCGCAAGGCCTAAGCTCTAATATTTTCTGCAATTTCAGCTAATTCTTCTTGAGAAAGCTCCAGTTTAGGACGCGCAAAATTGATATCAGATACATTGTTTATCGGCAGCAAGTGAATATGAGCATGAGCTACCTCTAATCCAATTACAGCAACTCCTATGCGCTCACAATCAATTTTAGCTTCAATTTGTTTTGCCACCTTTTTAGCAAACTTCCATAGTTCAACATATTCCTCATCTTTTACATCAAAAATATAGTCCGTTTCCTTTTTAGGAATCACCAAGGTGTGTCCTTTAGCTAAGGGATTTATATCCAAAAAGGCTAAAAATTGGTCATTTTCGGCAATTTTATGAGCCGGCAACTCTCCTGAGATAATCTTTGAAAATATTGTAGCCATTATCTGCTAATTTCAAGAATTTCAAACTTCATTTTTCCGGAAGGCACCTCTACCTCTGCAACATCCCCAACTTTTTTACCCAACAAACCTTTTGCTATAGGAGAATCAACTGAAATGCGCTTTTCTTTCATATTTGCTTCTCTTTCAGAAACCAAGGTGTATTCCATTTGAGCACCATTGGCAACATTCTTAATTTTCACTTTAGAAAGAATTAGCACTTTTGAGGTATCTAACTCAGACTCATCAACCACGCGGGCATTAGCAATTAGATCTTCCAATTTGCTAATCTTCATCTCTAGAAGTCCCTGAGCCTCTTTTGCAGCATCATATTCAGCATTTTCTGATAAATCTCCTTTGTCTCTTGCTTCTGCAATCTGCTGAGAAATTGAGGGACGTTCAACTGTTTTAAGTTGCTTCAACTCATCTTTCAGTTTTTGCAAACCCTCTTCTGTAAAATAACTTACCTGTCCCATAATTTATCTTCTTAATAGTATAATCTTAAACTTAAAAAAGAGAACCTCCGTATGGAGATTCTCTTTTACAAAGATATATAAATAATTTAATTTTAGAAATTTAGCACTACCCCAATAGAGTTTGTACCATCAAAATATCTAGTTGTTCTGTATGAATAATCTATACCTAAAGTATTTCCTGACTTTCCTAGAGGTACTTCAATAGTAGCACCCGCAGACAAGCCATTAGAAGCAGTTTGAGCTTCTTCATCGTTAGTTATATCTGATTCATAAACGTATCCTGTACGAAGCATAAACATCTCTTTAAAGGCATACTCTACACCTAATCGAATTTGATCCTTTGTAAAAGAATTAGAAGTAAAGTTACCGGCTACAGTAAGTCTATGTTCAGATAATTCATCCGGCATAGCATCTTCACTTAAACCTAAGTAAAAATCGTATGTCAAACCAATATTAACCAATGAAGGCAGTTCAAAATCATTAGAACGCTGACTAATGGTTAACTCTTTTTCAGTAGATGGATCTTCATATCTTTCTGAAAGTCCGTTACCACTATATTTCATTGTTGGTCCAATGTTTCTTAGAGTAATACCAAACTTTAACTGATCTCTATCCCCGGTAATATAATTAACACCAGCATCAATGGCTACACCATTTGCTCTTACATTTGAAATGGATTGGTTTACTAAACGAACTACAGCTCCACCGCTAATTGTGTTAGAGAACTTTTTAGAATAACCTAAGCCCATGTTAAAGAAGTTAGGACTAAAAGTACCTAATCCACCATCGGGGTTGTCGACAGTAGTAACATCAATATCACCAAATGTCATTGACATTACACTAATACCTAAAACACCCCCATTTTCTCCCATTCGAGTTGCAAGTCCGGCTGTATTTATTGAAATATCAGTTCCACCTAACCAACTCGTATTAGTATAGCCTACTTGAGTTCCTGAAGTATATGCAAGACCGGCAACATTTAAGTTCATTGCCTCAAGACCTGTTGCTCCGGAAGTGTTTGCTCCTCCCCAGCCGGAACTTCTGCCCCATGGGTTAATCAATAATTCCGAAGAACCAGCTTCACCTGCACGATCCTCATTTCCTGCAAAAATAGCAGTAGAAAGGAATAAGAGAGCGGTTAAACTAAGTGATTGTATCTTTCTCATGTGTATATTAGTTTTCATTTCGTGCTTTGGTTAGTGTGAGATAACTCTCACAATAACTAAAATTTCGATTGTTTTAGAAGTTATTTAAATCAACTGGTCTCATTACACCAAACCATTTCAAGATTTTTTCACCAACACCGGGAACTTCAACGTGTATTATATAAACTCCACTCGAAATTGGAATTCCTACTTGGTTGCTTAAATCCCAATTAAGAAAGTTAGCCGGATCTGACTTGTTAAATTCTCTAATCAATGTACCTGACATATTGTAAATTCTAATCTTACATTGAGCAGGCAAGTTGGTAATCTTAACAAGGTTCTCTAATGCAGTAGCTTCATATTGTGAAACCGCATAATAAGGGTTAGGTACAACATTGATTTCATCTAATGCATCACTTAATACATCTGTCCTATTTTTCTGAACAGCTACACCCTTGGTTTCGAAAGCATAAACCGGACGACCATCATTTTCTAAGGACTCATCATCTAATTCTGTCTTCTTTGAATTGTAAGGACGGGTTACATTCAGATTAATTCTAACATCTGTTGCCAACAATTCTTGACCCGGATTTAGCATTGGCATAAACACCCAACTACATGCATCCCAAACATTAGGATAAAGAGCCGTAGTTCCCAAGCTAATTCTCAGCATTCTCATCATGGCTTTTGCCCCATCGTATACGGGCATAGCATCACCATAATTTGTTCCTTGGAAAACAAAACTTAACTCTTTAGAAGTTTCAACATCTAAAAGTGTTTTTCTAAAAATGTAAATCGGATGTTTACCTCCCCAAACTAGCTCTGCATTAGCCCCGCTAAATTCTTTGTCAGTTGGATTCCACATCATATCGTCTCCATTTTCACCTCCTAGCCAAGAATCTTCACCAAAAGCAATATTTAATCGCTCCCCGGTTTCAATATTAATAGCATAACCCGGGAACCATCCCATTCCAAATGGATCTGTATAGTTTGCATCCTCAGGGTTTGAAGAAGCGTACTTTCTCAAAGTATCATAAGGGCTATCTGCAGTAATATTTAAGCCGGTAGTATCAAAAGGGACACCATTCTTATCTACTGATGGAGCTGAACGTAAGTCAAACTTATCATCCCCATTGGCAGATTTAATAGGATCCTCCTGCATTTCAAAAACAGGACTTCTGGTCCACTTAGACTTATCTTTAGTTAAAACAACAAGTGTTGAGTTTAAATAATTCAAACTTGAATATTGCTGCGTATTTTGATCATAACCCAAACGATTAATTGGTTGAGTTTTAGTATCTACATGATAGTGTACTAATTGATATGGAGCTACAATTCCACCCAATAAGCCTTCATAGTCTTCTTTTGGATCTACGAAAATAGTATTGTATCTTCTATCATTGTAATCCGTTTCTGTATCCGTTGCATCATCTGGACCTTTGTAGTTTTCACCTGATGCTATCCAGTTGTAAGGATTTAGTCCATCCTCATCATTAATACCTCCAAACCATGGTTGAGATGGGTCATCATAGGTAATTGTCGCACCCAAAGATCCGTTTCCTCTTAAGGGTCTTCTTCCGGGTAATTCTCCTTGTTCAACTAAAACTGAAAGCCCCCAGTTTGGATCGAAAAGTAATTGTTCATTTCTAGTGTTTATAGCATATTCAGAATATATAGTATCCTGTGTACCTTCTTTCCAAATCATCCATTTGGCTGTATCGCTTACAATAGCAAATGTATCTCTAACCCCTTGAGGTCTGGAAACTACTTTCTCACCATTATCTAATAGCTTAAAATAGAATTTTCCATCTACTACATTTAACGGATCAACTACTTTAACATTAATAGGCCCTTTTCCTAATTTGTAGTCTAATCTTACCGGATTAACTGCTGAGTCTTCCCAAGTTTTCTCTTCCATTAAACGATTAACCGTTTCATCCGTCAACTCAAGAGCATTGTTCCCATTACCACGTCCTTGTAAACGCGTAATTTGAATTAAATCTCCGTAAGTAGAATTAACTACTGTACCTCTTTCCTCAGCAGTTACTCTATGAGGAATAGCCGGTACAGCTTGAATTGAACCACCACCAGCAGCTTGTCTACTGGATAGGTAAGGAGTTTTTTGCCCATCATAAGCAGGTGCTAATACGTTATCAGGATCCGGCGCTTGATCTTGAGCATAAGGCTTATAATTATTGTAAGCATAAGCAATTGCCACATAATAATAAGTCTTATAATTCACTAATCCTGAGCTACCTTGAGCAAATTGATCTTGAGTGACTCTAAAAGTATGAGAAATTCCTTCATTCTCGCCAACTACTTTTACAGAAGGTCTACTAGCCTGCAAGCCTTCATCAAATTCGAAGTTTGTTATTGTAGTAACACCATCACTAATATCACATTGAAAAACAGGTCTAGCTAAAGAAATATCTCCTACCTGATTCACATTTACATCTGAAGATTTCAATTGAAATACTTGATACCCTTGAAATCTGTATTTATTATCATAAGTAATGCCTTCAGCTAAAACATTATCAGGCGTAATAATATTAGGATCTTCCTCTTCATATTCCTCACGATAATTATTTGAAATTTCAGGATTAGAAATATAAAAAATTAACTCTTGATCTAGTTCTTGAATAGTTAATTCAGGAGCATCAGGTCCGTTCAATACTTGGAAACAGTTATCAAACAATGCTTGCGCTCTATCATCAGCGGTAATCGACTTGGCAAAAGAAGCGTCTCTACCGCCTGATTCCGCTTGAGCAAAAACAACTCCAACAGTAATGTCATTAACATTACCCGGCTCAAGGGTAAAAGGCCCTGCAGATTGCAAGAAACGGCGATCACCTGGTTGATTTGGTGTTCCACCGCCGGGTGCAGGTCTACTCTCTGTCCAGTTTGAATTCGCTGGAACTTGAGTTACTCCATTCTCATCAGTAGTTCCCCAATGTTGAGGATCTGAAGTTCCCGGAAACATAAAGGCTGTAGGAATATCCTCCACATCATTTGAATTAAATCCATCACCACCATGGCGCATACGTTGTCCATTCTGCCAAATACCTCTCATATAGTTATAATAATGAATAGCTAATTGTGGGTCGCCATTATTACCTGGGCCAATGTTGTAATAAACGAACCTTCTCATACCAAAACGCTCATTATCTACAATTGAATCACCGTATCCTAACCCATTTAAGGCTTCTCCCGGTCCGATACCTACTTCATTATCGATACCATCTGCATCTTGATAAGGTCCTTCAAAGAAATCAATTCCAATTACAGCCGGAGTAGATCCATATCCTGTCTGCCCTTGAAAATCTTCATCTAAATCATCTCCATTATAACAAAAACCAAAACCTCTTTCCACATCACAACCAACATAGTCATCTTGAGGGTCTCCTAAGTCAGGGTCTACATAACTAGCAAAATAAGTATCTGTCAAGGTAAAAGTCGAACGGTTAATTAACTCAAAGTTGTAAAAAGTCATGTCGTTCACCTCATCATTCGTAGCAAATGCAAATGCCTGACCATGAATCTCCATCCCAATTGAAGGGGCATTAGACTCTGTATGTAAGTTTCCTTTATCATTAAAAATCCACCAGTAAGTTTTGTCTCCAAACAACGGTCTTTTTGAGCTTTCGCTTCTGTCAATTCTTGGTGCTCTACAATCTACCGCACCGGCTTCAGTCAACAATGTTGGATCAACAAAAGTGTTAAAACCGGGACCTAAATCGTAAAATGGATAATCCCCACTTAAATAATCATATCTTCCATCTCTATCCACATCAACATAAGGAGCTAACTTATTTGCTTGCTCTTTACTTTGATCACCATTACCCGGCCACTCAATAATCGACTGTGGAACTTGATAATCGGGAAAATCTTCTGCTGCTGTCCCTTCTTGTTTTGCTTGATTCCACAAAACAAACTCCAAAACTTCAGCTTTACTTATTTCAAAAAATCGATCCCAGCTACTACAAGTAACATCGTCAATTTCTGCTGTACCAGTTGTATCTAATGGACCTGCCCAATAATCTACACCTTGTCCGAATTTACTAACAGCAGCTTTCAATTGACCGTTTACATCCGTTCCTGCTAGCCAAAGTCCACCTGCGTATAAAGCATAAGAATTTGAACCTTTAGGAACTTCGTAATCCGCTCTACCATTAGCTCTATCTTGCCACCATAAACCACCGGTTTCAATTCTTGTTCTTACATTATTAAATTCTAAGTAAGTTATTCTAATTGCCGGAGAGCAGCCTGCAGCTAAAGAGGGTCTAACTTCAGTTTCCTTTTTAGGATCCTTCTTTGCCTCAGGTCCTCTTGCAGAAACAAGAAATATTCCACTTAGTACAAATGCTGATAATAATAATTTGCTTTTAATTTTCATATCTAGATATGTTATTGTCCTTAATTAAAAGTTTAGTTGTAAACCTAATCTGATTCTACGAGGCAGTTCGTAGTTATACATATTCTGTAATCTTATTGAATATTGATCTCTGAAAGAAGCCTCATCAATTTGTTGTCTGATTTGATCTTGGAATTGGGCTGACGTTAAGTAACCATCATCATCTGCGTTTCCTGTGTAAGCATAAACAGACTGAACATTTTGACGATCAAGCACATTCAATATTTGTAAGTATACATTCAAAACAGATGTTTTCTTCCCATTTTTCCACATTTCTTGATTTGCTTCTGTATCATCACCCCATTTCAAAATGAAGTTTTTATCGACACGTGCATTCATTCTCATTGTCCATGGTAATCGAGACCCATTCACATCACCTACTACCGGAGCTCTGAACTGTCCACCACCTATGTTTTCGCTATTGTTTGCTCTTTGTCTTGCAGTGTATGGTGTACCTGATCCGGCAATAAATTGTATATTAAGACCTGCATCCTCTAAGATATTTTTTCCATTAATTTTAGGTCCATTGTAACGGTTACCTCTACCATAGCGGTAATCCATAGTTGCCGTAATTTGGTGTCTCTGATCAAAGCTATAAGGAAAAATAGTCCTCAGGTTTGGCTGTCCTGAATTTACTAAATTTAAAGAGCTCAAAGAACCTGAACCTGTACCCTCAGCAAATTGAATGGTATAGTTGATTCTTAGCATGATATTCTTCACTCTTCGTAAATCATAGTTCACTGAAAACCCTTTAACTGTTCCAAAATCCTGGTTACTGTAAGTCAAATAATCTTCAGGGAAAGCTCCTACTCTTCTTACTACTTGTATTTCGTCTCTCTGCTCTCTATAGAAAGTGGAAAGTGAAAGTGCAGAAGAATTAGTTAGTTTTTGCTTAAAACCTAACTCATAACTAATGGTTTTTGTTGGCTTTAACTCAGGGTTTGTTAAGATTCTATTGTGGTTTTGCAAATAGATAATATCAATTGGGTCTAATGCAATATTTCCTGTAGGTCGTTGAGTTAAGATATCGTAGTTTGCATAAAAAGTTGCTTCATCAGAAATCGGGAAAGAGAATGAAATACGAGGCATTAAAGTATACTGCGGCTCATAATCTTCAAATGAACTTTCATCCATATCTTGGGTTAAGCTTCTTTTTGTAGGATCTTGCAACCATGGAGCAATTGAACTTCCTGCTTGCAAGGCCGATGGGTCATTTAATTCAGCACCACTGGCGTTATAGAAAGTGTTTGTTTCCGGATCACGATAACCGGTAATATTTTCAGCAGAAGGATTTTCAATATCAGCAACATAAACAACGTAATCATCGCCAATATTTGAAGGAATTTCAGCTCCTTCACTTCTTGCGAATCCAGCATTACGAGTTGGCAAGAAAGAGAATTGGTCTTTTAGTACAGGCTGGTTAGCATCAAAGCGATCTAAACGCAACCCTAAACGGAAGATTAAATCATCAAAGGCAAATTTGTCTTCAATAAAACCGGCAATATAAATCGGTTGGTAAGCAGCAATCGGACGAGTTTTGTATTCATTACCGCCTACATTTACTGACTCATTAAAGAAGTCATTCAATGATGGAGTTCCTGTTAACTTGTTACCTAAGTAGTCATATCCTCTATATGTTAAATTAACATTGTTAGAAGGATTAATTAACTGCTCTGCCTCAAAATACTCTATTTTATATAAGTCCGGGTCGTAAGAATCAAAATCAATAAAGTCTGTTCCGGTTGGGTCTAAGCCTAAGGCATTTCTCATATTATAAGCAAACATTCTTCTAGCACCTTCAGCATTATTTCTTTCGAAAGTAATTGTTGGCAATGATTGACGGTACTCAATTGTATAATTTGTAGAATCTATTTGCTCAATATGAGAGTTTACAGCACCTCTACCCAATTGCCAAAGTCCGAGTGGGTTCAAGCTGTAATTTCTTTCTACTCTTTGCTCATATTCGAACCCGACCATAATAGCATGATCACCAATATCGGCAGAACCTCTACCACTTAAACGATATTGATCCCTCTCAGTTTTTGCATATTGGTTAAAAACCGTTCCCGGATGGCTCCACAAATTATAAATATTATTATTAATTGAACTACCATTTACTAAACCACCAAATCCTTCAACATTTTCTCTGGTCGTATAAAATGCAGGGAACTGATCTTCATATTTGTAAAAACTAGAAGTATAATTTGCCAACAATGGATTTAATGTACCCGGAGTATATTCATAAGCTTGAGGGCTATTAAATGCTGTCAAAAAGTATCCGATATAATATTGGTCATCTCGCTCTAAATAAGTTCCCTTGCCATTGTTGTTGTCAAAGGCATAAGAAAGTTCGGTAACCGCATCAAACTTTCCTACATATCCATACTTAAATACTTCATCCATGAAACGCTCATCACCTTGCTCAGTAGAACGCTTAGAGAAGTCAGCTTGAACAGAGAAATAGGCATTCTTTACTAAAGATTTATCATCCTCATCCTCCGAATTGGCAAAACGCTGTGTATATCTTGCAAAAGCACGATAATCAGTTGACTTAGAATAAGGATTATTCATATAGTTATACAACTGAAATGCACCTTGATTACTTCTAACATCACTATTCCCTTCGGTGGTATTAAAAGTTCCACCAACCGACATAAAACTCAAGTCATTAATTTTTATATCGAACTTACCATTTACAACAAATGTTTCACTTGCTACATTTCTCTGGTAGTCAATTTCTTCAAAATCATCCCTTCTTAAAAATTCAGCTTTTTTAAATACTCCCGGATTTGCCCCATCAGTAATTAATGGATCCCTATGTATTTCAGCTTCAACCTCATCTCTTGGCTTGTACAATTGGACAGCTGAAGGACGGGGGTTCAAAATATTTCTGTATTCACCTGTAAGCAAAAAGCTCAAAGGAGAATCTTTAACGTTTCCATCTTCGTCTTTTTTCGTTAAAATTGGACCACCTAAGCTAAACCCAAACAAGTTATAGCCAAAATTATCCAATCCAACTACATTTCCTTCACCTGCTTTGAAACCTGAAGTTAAAATTTCAGCACTACCAAAGTACTCTTTAAATCCACCACGAGTAGTAATTGTAGTTACACCACCGGTAACGTCACCATATTGAGCAGAAAGTCCACCTGTTTTTACTGACACCTCTTCAATTGCTGATTTAGGCAAACTTGAAGAACCAATTACTTTAATCCCGTCAATAAAAGTTACGTTATTGCCTGAACGTCCACCTCTCATGTTCATATCACCTGTACCATCATCACGAGAAACCACACCATTACCGGCAGTTTTGGCAATATCAGTTGCTGAACGTACAGCCATTCGCTGAATCTCTTCTCTGGTCTTCGTTTCACCGGTAGTCGTATTATCCTTTTCAAACAATGGCTTGGTATATTCAATAATTTCTACTGTCTTAATATCCACTCCTTGAGAAATCTTAAAGTCTTGGTTAGTGATTTGATCTGAACTAACAGAAACACCTGTCACCCTTTTGGTTTGATAACCTACATAAGAAACTTGGACATCATAAGTTCCTGAAGGAATTGGTTTCAAGGTATATTTACCATCAAAATCAGTGGTGGTTCCTAACACTTGCTCTCCATCGTCTAATAAAGTAACGTTGGCAAATGGAACAGGCTCACCGGATTCGCCATCCAACACCTTTCCCATGATGGAACCTTGCCCCACTTGGGCAGAAATTGTCATAACACAACCTAACGCTAATGTTAGCGTAAACAGTAACTTTCTAAGCATAATTGATGTTTTATGTTATCGTATCGTTGTAAAAACTACAGGAGCGTAAAGATATACAATTAATAAAAAATATAACAAACCTTAACAGCACCTTTATAATATTTATTTTAATTTATTCGTTTCAAGCATTTTATTTTCGACCAAACCATCGTTTCAAGAAAAAGCCCTTCTTTCTTTCATTGTATTTTTTGGCTTTTTTCCTGCTTTTTTTCATTCGTTTCTGAACTTCTTTGGTCTGCATTTTAATGTGCTTTTGTCGCAACTCCTCCATTTCATCTTTGCTCTGCTCCTTTTTATTTTCTTTTTGTTTATCAAGCTTATCTTGTCTGCGTTCAACTGCCTTCTCAGCTTTTCGAGCTGATTGAGCTTGCACATTCACACCAAAGACACCAAGCATTAATAAAATGATGCCTCTAATTACAATTTTCTTTGCTTTTTTATGTTTAGTTCTTTTATCCATAAAGAAGTTCAACTTTATTGCTACTTCATGCTTACTTTTGAAAAGGCGATAAAAGTAACACTATATATTTTGCTGAAAAAATTTCTCAACTTTTTAACATTTTTATTTTTCGTATCCGCTTTGCTTTTCCATTTTTCTTGCAAAGATGATAATCGAAACAACAGCAACATTCCTTTGGTAGAGGTGAATTTTGCCATTCCTATTAACGATCCCGCTTATCTTAATCTACAAACACCGGGTGGTTGGGAATACATCTCCGGCGGTTCAAGAGGAATCATTATTTATAGAGTTTCTCAAGATGAGTTTAAAGCTTACGATCGACATTGTACGTTTCAGCCTTCCAGCACTTGCGCCATTGTTTCGGTAGATGCAAACAACATTACGGCTAGCGACAACTGTTGCGGATCTTCTTTTATTTTAACCGATGGTTCTGTTACTAAACCACCGGCTAATTTCCCACTCAAACAATACAATACCTCCTTTGACGGTACGATAATATATGTTACGAATTAATGCCCTATTCAAAAGCATTCAATAAAAAAAGGTCGACTTTGCAGCCGACCTTTTTTTAACCTATATATAAGGTATAAAATTAATATCTGTAGTATTCCGGTTTGTAAGGTCCGTCAACTGTTACACCAATATACTCAGCTTGCTCTTGCGACAACTCTTCTAACTCCACTCCAATTTTCTCTAAGTGCAGTTGTGCTACTTTTTCATCGAGGTGCTTAGGAAGTGTATATACTTTGTTTTCGTACTTATCGCTATTGTTCCACAATTCAATTTGTGCAAGCGTTTGATTGGTAAATGAATTTGACATCACAAATGAAGGGTGACCTGTTGCGCACCCTAAATTCACCAAACGACCTTGAGCCAATAAAATAATATCTTTTCCATCGATTGTATACTTATCAACCTGAGGCTTAATTTCTACTTTAGTTGAACCAAAATTCTTTTCCAAGAAAGCTACGTCGATTTCGTTATCGAAGTGACCGATGTTACAAACGATTGCTTTATCCTTCATTTTGCGGAAATGCGCTTCGTGAATAATATCTTTATTACCGGTAGCCGTAACAACAATATCTGCTTCTTCAACAGCATTAATCATTTTCTTCACTTCAAAGCCGTCCATAGCAGCTTGCAAAGCACAAATTGGATCAATCTCAGTAACAATCACTCTTGCTCCTGCTCCTCTCAACGATTGTGCAGAACCTTTTCCTACATCACCATATCCGCCAACAACAGCAACTTTTCCGGCAATCATAACATCTGTAGCACGACGAATCGCATCTACTAATGATTCTTTACAGCCGTATTTGTTATCGAATTTAGACTTAGTAACCGAATCATTCACATTAATCGCCGGCATCACCAAAGTACCTTTCTTTTCTCTTTCGTATAAACGGTGAACTCCGGTTGTCGTTTCTTCTGATAAGCCGCGAATCTCTTTTACTAGTTCAGGGTATTTATCAAACACCATATTGGTTAAATCTCCACCATCATCCAAAATCATGTTTAAGGGCTTGCGATCTTCACCAAAGAACAAGGTTTGCTCAATACACCAGTCAAACTCTTCTTCGGTCATTCCTTTCCAAGCATAAACAGGAACTCCTGCAGCAGCAATAGCAGCAGCTGCATGATCTTGTGTTGAGAAAATATTACATGACGACCAAGTAACATCTGCTCCTAATTCTACTAATGTCTCTATTAAAACTGCTGTTTGAATGGTCATGTGTAAACAACCGGCAATTCTAGCACCTTTTAAAGGTTGCTCTTTACCGTATTCTTCACGCAATGCCATTAAACCCGGCATCTCTGCTTCGGCCAATTCAATTTCTCTTCTTCCCCAGTCGGCTAGGGAAATGTCTTTTACCTTATAAGGCAAATACTCTACTGATGTATTACTCATATTTATATCTTTATTTTTGGGTTTGCAAAGTTAGTAAATTAATATCTTGCATTACAATTCTTTAATTTTGACGCTCTATGATTAATTATACGCAGCAAAACGTCAACGCTAATTTAAAAATTGCCTACGCAGAAGTAGATTACAATCAAAAAGAAGAATTGTTTGCTTTCTTGACTAAAAGTCAAATTGATTTAAGCGAAATAAATTCACTTAAGAATGAAAGCCGACAAATTGAATGGATGACAATTCGCGGAATTTTAATTCATTTTTTAGCTGGTTTTTGTGACATAGAATACGACGAACACCGCAAGCCTCACTTAGTCAATTGTCAGCAACATGTCTCCATCTCTCATTCTCATCACATGGTGGCTGTGGCAATAGATGAAAAACAAATTTGTGGAATAGACATTCAACACATTACACCAAAAATACAAGCCATAAAAGAAAAGTTTCTAAACCCTATAGAATTGTCAAATTGCGAGCAAGCAGATGACTTAAAACTCACCCTTTATTGGTCGGCAAAGGAAGCATTGTTTAAAATTTATGGTAAAAAAGATATTTTTTTAAAAGACAACATAGAAGTTGAAAAATTAAGCTTTAATGAAGGAAAAGGGAGTGCTACAGGCAGAATCAAAGCTAATGGGAAAATCTCTACTCATCAGTTAGAATTAAAATTGGTGAAAGATTATGTAATGGCTTATGTTGTGAATTCTTAATATTGCAAGAGAATTTTTACTGTGAAAGCAACTATATTAGATAGCATTGTAAAAAAAGCCGATTCCGGCAAGAAACAATTGTCCATATTAATTGACCCTGATAAGGTTAATAAATCTTCAATTAATCGACTTTGCGAAGTGGCTGATGAAATTTCTGCTGACTTTTTTTTAATTGGCGGAAGCTTGCTAACCGATGGTGACTTAGAGGAAACAATTCTTTTAATCAAAGAAAAGAGCAAACTTCCTTGCATTATTTTTCCCGGAAGCTCCAATCAACTTTCTCCAAAAGCCGATGCAATTTTGTTTCTTTCGCTACTATCCGGCAGAAATCCGGAAATGCTCATTGGTCAACAAGTGATTGCTGCTCCTTACATCAAGCAAGCTAATATTGAAGCTATTGGCACAGCATATTTATTGATTGAATCCGGCAGTCAAACAACGGCTTCTTATATGAGTAACTCCAATCCAATTCCTGCCAACAAAGCTGAAATTGCAGCAAGCACAGCACTTGCTGGAGATTACATGGGCATGCAATTAATTTATTTAGATGCTGGCAGTGGAGCAAAAAATGTCGTTCCGGAAGAGATGATCAAAAAAGTAAAGAGCTACACCAAAAAACCTTTATTTATAGGTGGAGGAATAAACACAGCAAATAAGTTAAAAGCAGCATACGAAGCCGGGGCAGATGTTGTAGTAATTGGGAATGCGTTTGAAAAAGACGAAAATTTCGCTCAAGAAATTAGCCCAATATTAAAACAATTCAACTAAATGCAAGAAATACTTGCCTCTTTTTTTGAAGAAAGCAAAGCTTACGGTTTTTTGGAAAGCGCAGCCGTACTTTCCGCCTTAATTTACATCTACCTAGCATCTAAAGGCAAGCGTTTGTGCTTTTTATTCGGACTCATTAGTTCTGTCATTTACGTTTATCTAACCATTCAGCTAAAGCTTTATTTCGATACCTTTATTAATGGCTACTATATTTACATGTCTTTTGCAGGTTGGTTTGCTTGGAAAAACCAAAATAATCGTGAAATTGAAGTGCTCAACTTAAGTAAAAAAGAATTGTCCTTGAGTTTAACTTTGGGGATTTTAGCCACTTTAACATTGGCATTTTTTGCCGACAATTACTCTGATGCTGCCTTACCTTACGCTGATGCTTTTACCACTGTTTTTTCTATTATTGCCACTTGGATGGTGGTAAAAAAGTATTTAGAAAACTGGCTGTTTTGGATAATAATTGATGCTGTGGCAGCAGCTATGTACTTTTACAAAGAATTGTACTTAACTTCAATGTTATTTGCTTTGTACACCATAATTGCCATTAACGGTTATTTTAAATGGAAAAAACTGTTGAAAGATGTATAAAATTGCCATAGTTGGTCCTGAATCGAGTGGTAAAACAGAATTATGTAGGTGCTTAGCTGAGCATTTTCAAGAACCTTGGGTAGAAGAGTTTGCCAGGGAATATCTTATAAAGCAAAAAGGAAAATACAAACAAGCTGATTTATGGGAGATAGCTAAAGGTCAACTGTTGCTTGAAGAAGAAACTAGTTCTAAAGCCAATAATTTTTTATTTTGCGACACTACACTGCTAGTCATTAAAGTTTGGTCGCAGTACAAATACGGCAGTATTCAGACGGAAGTTAGCGCACATTATACCGCAGCGGATTATGACTTACATCTTTTACTTCGTCCGGACATTGAATACAAAGACGATCCTCTCCGAGAAAATCCGAGCATTGAAGATCGAAATGAATTGTTTGAAATTTACCGTCAACACTTGATTCAAGACAAAGCTAATTACGCTGTTGTAGGAGGAAAAGGAAATGAAAGATTAAAAAATGCGCTAAAAATTCTTCATTCTCATTTTTCATTCTAACTTTGCCCCGTCTCTTTGGGGTGCCTTACGGCTGAGATTATACCCTTTGAACCTGATACCGGTAATGCGGGCGCAGGGAACAGACAGTTTTTTATGCTAGCTATTAAACTGTCGGAAAGGATAATTTTTTTAACAAGAAAAATTGCCCCAAGTTTTTCGATTTTTTGAATCAATTAATCAAAAACTTGAAATGAAAACTTTATGTTTAACTGTTGCAGCAATCGCTACATCTTTTAGCTTGCTGGCGCAAAAAAACATCCGCGGAACCATTGTGGATGCAGAAAATGAAGAAGCACTGGCGGGAGCCAACGTACAAGTGCTCAACTCTTATCAAGCAACTTCTACCAACTCTGAAGGCAACTTTCAGCTCAATCGACTAAAGGAGGATGCTCAATTAAAAATCAGTTTTATCGGTTATGAAAACGATACTTTAGAATTGTCGGAAGTAATTGGTAATGAAACCATAATCAATCTTCAGCGAAAAGCTTACCAGACAGAAGAAGTGATAATTTCCTCCACTCGATTAAACGAAAACGCTCCAGGAACGGCGACTAACATCAGTAAAGAGGAAATCGAAAAAAACAATCTAGGTCAGGATATTCCCTATTTATTACAACAAACACCTTCTTTGGTAAGCACTTCTGATGCAGGCGCAGGAGTTGGCTATACAGGACTTCGAATTAGAGGAAGCGATGCCAGTCGAATTAATGTTACTATTAACGGTATCCCTTTAAACGATGCAGAATCACATGGTGTGTTTTGGGTAAATATGCCCGATTTAGCCTCTTCGATGGAAAGCATTCAAATTCAAAGAGGTGTGGGAACTTCTACCAATGGTGCAGCAGCTTTTGGTGCTAGCATGAACCTACAGACCACCGGCATGAATGAAAAAGCTTATGGTGAAATAGACAATTCTTTCGGCTCATTTAACACGCGAAAACACACGGTTAAGCTGGGTTCGGGCTTAATCAACAACAAATATGTATTTGAAGGTCGACTTTCTCAAATTAACTCCGACGGTTATATTGATCGAGCTGCTTCTGACTTAAAGTCATATTATTTGTCGGGTGCTTATTATGGAGAGAAAACCGTAATAAAAGCCATTACTTTTGGCGGAAAAGAACGCACTTACCAATCTTGGTACGGTACGCCGGAGTCGAGATTTAACGATGATGAGGAAGGCATGAAAACACATGCCATGAATGAAGGTTACTCTGAAAGAAGAACCAACAATCTATTAAACTCAGGCAGGTCTTACAACTACTATTTGTATGAGAACCAAGTCGACAACTACAATCAAGACCACTATCAGCTTCATTTCTCGCATGAATTCTCCAAAAAACTGACCGGAAACTTATCTTTTCACTATACAAAAGGTGAAGGGTATTACGAAGAATACAAAGAAAATGAGGATTTGAGTGATTATGGCTACGCTTGGGATACGCTATTTGTTGGAAAACCAAACGCCCAAGACACCATTACTACTACAGATTTAATCAGAAGAAGATGGTTAGACAATGATTTTTATGGTTTTACGTATTCTTTGCTTTATCAAGCTAGCAATAAACTGAACTTTAATTTTGGTGGAGGATTGAATCAATACATTGGCGATCACTTTGGAGAGATTATTTGGTCGGAATATGCAGAAAACAGTTCCCCAACTGAAAACTACTATTTAAATACCGCTGAAAAAATTGATGGTAATGCCTATTTAAAAACCACTTATCAGGTGAATAACAAGCTAAGTCTTTTTGCAGATTTGCAAATTCGCAGCATCAATTACAAAGTAAAAGGAGTTGATAATGATCAAAGGGAGTTGGATGTAGATGAAGACTTTCTTTTCTTCAACCCTAAGTTGGGTGCTAATTTGCAAGTGAACAGCAACAGCAGTTTATACCTATTGGCAGCAATTGGAAACAGAGAGCCTAACCGAGCCGATTTCACGGATTTGCCGCCAAACACTCCAAAATCTGAAGCCAGTAAAGCGGAACGCATGTATAACTTGGAAACCGGCTATGAACTCAGACAAAGAAAGTTTCGAGCGGCAGTAAATGGATTTGTAATGTATTATGAAGATCAATTGGTAAATACCGGACAACTGAACGATGTGGGCTCGCCTATTCGTCAGAATGTAGATGAAAGCTACCGCATGGGAGTAGAATTGCAGCTTGGAGTTCAACCTATTGACAAGCTATCACTTTTGATTAATGCCACTTATAGTCAAAACAAAATAGCAAACTTTAGGGAGTATTTGTATGATTACACTAACGGTTACGACATCATAGAAATCGACCACGGAACAACAGACATAGCTTTTTCACCGGAAGTCATTGTAAATGGGGAAGTAAACTATCAACTTTTTAAAGGTTTTGAGATTGCTTTACTGAGCAGATACATTGGAGAGCAATATTTGGACAACACTTCCAATGAAGATCGTAAGTTGGATGCCTATTTTGTAAATGATGTGCGTTTGGCTTATAAAATTCCTACAAAGTTGATTAAAGAAGCTTCGGTTCGCTTGTTGGTCAACAATGTTTTTAGCACCGACTATGCTTCAAACGGCTATACCTATTCTTACGTTTATGGTGAAACGATTACCGAGAATTTTGTCTACCCTCAAGCTTTTAGAAATTATTTAGTGAGCTTGAATTTGAAATTTTAAAACTCATAAACCACTCAACCAAAGAGCCGTTGTAGAGATTCTGCAATGGTTCTTTTCTTCAAGCATCACTGTTTAATCAACTTTTCGGTTTTTACCAACTGCTTTTTATAATACAAATTAAAAAGGTAAACACCTGACTCATTTATTAAATCACCAACTATAACATTAGAAGACAGTTGATCTGACTTTATTAACCTTCCTTTTATATCAATAATCTTGTAAGTATAAAATACATAATCAGTCAGGTTAGAAACTTTTACTGTTGTATTTTCATTGATTGGATTTGGGTGAACAGATAGTTTAATATTCTTAAAAGCCAATTCAGAAACAGAAACCGCTCTCACGAAAACGTCAAATTCATCACCATAACTGCTCTCACAACCAACTGAATCTTTAACAGTGCAATAATAAACAGTTGTTGTATCTGGCCATACATAAGGCGAAGCAGCAGTACTATCAGACATGTTATAGTTCGGTGTCCAACTGTAATTCAGACTTCCAATACCACCAATTGAAGTAGTCCAAATTTGCGTAGTATCTCCTTGATTTATTTGAGCAGATGTTGATGTTAAAAGTGCGCTAAAAAACGAAAAAGTAACCACCAAACTATCGGAACAATGCACCGTTCCACTAGAATCATAAGCTTCTAAAACAAAGACCACTTCATCTTCATTCTCAATTATGCCCAAGCTAGATATTTTAGCTTTAACAGCCGTTGTATCGTCCATAAAATCAGAAGCCGTAAACTTAGAAACACCCGCATACCAGTATTCACATTTCCATCTAAAATTTAGCGTACTGTCGCCTACAAAAGAAGCATCTATACTTGTAGTATCAATTTCTCCGTATTTGTCAACACAAATAAACAAGTCTGCACCAGCATCAATATTACATTGAGCCATTACTGAGAAAGCACTCGTTAGTGTTAAAAGAATCACTAACAGAAACCCGATATAATTATTCATAACATTGACTTATAATTTGTCCGAATGTATGAACAATGTTTAAAAACTGCAAGTATAGAGGATACTAAAACCCGCAACGGCAAGAAGATGAAAAGTAAATGTTTGTTGTAGGAAGCCATTTCTTGAGCTTTTCTTCGAGCTCATTGGACAAAGTATTTCCCCGAAGATTGAGGTTTTTCAGCGATTGAAGACCGCTAATTTCTTCTGAGATTTTTACAATTTGATTATCCCATAAATCAAGTTCTTCTAAGTTCTTTAATTCTCCAATTTCACCGGGAATTTCTCTAATGTTATTTTTACTCAAGTCTAACTTTTGGAGCTGCTTCAAATTTCCGATTTGTGGTGGAATAATGGAAAAGTTGTTTTTGGAAAGGTTCAGTTCTTCCAAGTCAGTTAAGGAGCCTAAAACCGGCGAGAGCAATGAGATTTTATTTTTACTTAGATTTAGGGTGATTAAATTTGGAAAGCTATCCAATTCCTCAGGCAAGTCCTTCATTCGCCCACCACTTAAATCTAAATGATACACCCATTCGGGATTCTCCATTGCTTTGTTGAGCGAAGTATAAACATAGTCGTAGTCGCCCGGCTCTTGAGCTTTTAAATTAAAAACAGCTATAACACTAACAAAAACTAATGTAACAATATACGCTCGCATTTTACTTGATCTTTTTGCATTTCGGCAATCAGTTCATCTTTACTATCGAACTTTTTTTCATCTCTAATTCGCTCAATGAGCTCTAGCTGAATTTTCTCACCGTAAATTTCTTTTTTGAAATCAAAGATATTGACTTCAATGCTAACTTCGCCATTTCCAGAGTTAATGGTTGGCCTTCTGCCAATGTTTAGCATGCCATTATAGCTTTCATCTTTCAAACGAACTTTTACAGCATAAATTCCTTCAGCAGGAATTAATTTATACTTGTTTTGAAGATCGATATTTGCGGTTGGGTAACCCAACTCTCTTCCCACTTTATTGCCATGAACAACTACTCCATTTAGTTGAAAATTGTGCCCTAAATAATTATTGGCAGTTTTTACATCTCCCGCCACTAAGGCTTTTCTAATTTTCGTTGAGCTTACATTTACATCATCTATATCTTGTGCAGGAATTTCCTCCACTTCAAAACCATAAACCGGCCCGTACTCTTTTAAATGCTCAAAGGAACCTTCTCTATTTCTGCCAAAATGGTGATCGTAACCAATGACCAGTTTTTTAGTGCCAATCTGATTCACTAAAAGATCTCGAACGAACTCCAAAGAAGTAGTTCTTGAAAACTCTTTGGTAAAAGGGTGAATAATTAAATGATCAATTCCTGCTTTTTCTAAAAGTTGCGTTTTTTCATCAATCGTATTTAAGAGTCGCAGCTCTGCATCTTCTTGCAAAACCATGCGCGGATGAGGATAGAAAGTAAGCAAAACACTTTCGCCCTTCATTTTTTTTGCCACCTCAATTAATCGATTTAAAATGGTTCTGTGCCCAATGTGCACTCCATCGAATGTTCCGGTAGTCACTACTGCCTTCTCCAGTTTTTCAAACTGCTCAATCCCTTGATATATCTTCACTCAGCGAAAATTTTTAAAATCAAAATTAAAACGTAAAACGCCTAAATTAGAAAGCTCAAAATTAACAAAATAAAAAAAGGCAGAATCCTTTCCACTTAAATGAAAAAAGCCCTACTTTTGCAGCCGAAATTTGGACTAGATTTTAATTACCTAATTCGTACGAAATGTCAACAAACTCTGGAAAAATTACACAAATCATCGGACCGGTTGTCGATGTTAGTTTTGATAAAGAAGGGAGCGAGCTTCCTGCAATTTTGGATGCCCTAGAGGTAACAAAGCCAAATGGTGAAAAAGTTATTTTAGAAACTCAAACGCACATTGGTGAAGACACCGTTAGAACCATTTCAATGGATTCTACTGAAGGTTTGCAAAGAGGTGCTGAAGTAACAGCTACCGGAGCTCCAATAAAAATGCCAATTGGCGATGAAATAAAAGGACGTTTGTTTAACGTTGTTGGTGATGCCATCGACGGAATTGAGCAATTGCCAAAAGTGAATGGTTCGTCTATTCACCGTGAGCCACCTAAATTTGAAGACTTATCAACTGCAACTGAGGTATTATTTACCGGTATTAAGGTAATCGACTTGATTGAGCCTTATGCAAAAGGTGGTAAAATTGGTTTGTTTGGTGGTGCCGGAGTTGGTAAAACCGTATTGATTCAGGAATTAATTAACAACATTGCCAAAGGACACGGTGGACTTTCTGTATTTGCCGGAGTAGGTGAGCGTACTCGTGAAGGAAACGATTTGATGCGTGAAATGCTTGAAGCAGGTATTGTAAAATACGGAGATAAGTTCATGGAGTCTATGGAAAAAGGCGGATTGGACTTATCATCAATTGACAAAGAGCAATTGAAGGAGTCTAAAGCTTCTTTCGTATTTGGTCAGATGAATGAGCCTCCGGGAGCGAGAGCAAGAGTTGCCCTTTCAGGATTGACTTTAGCTGAATACTTCCGCGACGGTGATAAAGAAAGCGGTGACGGACAAGGCGGTAAAGATATTCTTTTCTTTATCGATAACATTTTCCGTTTTACGCAAGCAGGTTCTGAGGTTTCTGCCCTATTGGGTCGTATGCCTTCTGCCGTTGGTTACCAACCAACATTGGCTACCGAAATGGGTGCCATGCAAGAGCGTATTACTTCAACAAAATCAGGTTCTATTACCTCTGTACAGGCGGTTTATGTACCTGCGGATGATTTAACGGATCCGGCTCCTGCAACCACATTTGCCCACTTGGATGCTACTACAGTACTTTCAAGAAAAATTGCCGAGTTAGGTATTTATCCTGCGGTAGACCCATTGGATTCTACTTCAAGAATTCTTACTCCGGAAATTGTTGGTAAAGAGCATTACGACACAGCGCAAAGAGTAAAAGAAATCTTACAACGCTACAAAGAATTGCAAGACATTATTGCCATTTTAGGTATGGATGAGCTTTCTGAAGAAGATAAGTTGGTTGTACACCGTGCCCGTCGTGTTCAGCGTTTCTTGTCTCAGCCTTTCCACGTAGCCGAGCAGTTTACAGGCTTAAAAGGAGTATTGGTTGATATCCAAGATACCATTAAAGGATTTAACATGATTATGGACGGTGAAGTGGACAAATATCCTGAGGCTGCCTTTAACTTAAAGGGAACTATTGAGGAAGCCATTGAAGCCGGTGAAAAAATGTTGGCTGAAAACAAATAATATAAAAGCTTATGTTAATTGATATTGTAACTCCGGACAAGAACATTTTTAGTGGTGATATTTCTTCAGCAACCTTTCCGGGTTCTGACGGAAGCTTTGGAATCAAAGAAAATCACGCCCCGATGGTGGCTACTTTAAAAGAAGGAAAAATTAAAGTAGTGGTTAACGGCAAAGAGGAATTTTTTGACGTAAGCGGCGGAGTAGTTGAAGTCAACCACAATAAAATTATTGTGTTGGCGGAGTAAACAAACAACATAAAAACAATTGAGAAAGCAGTCAGTGAAAATTGGCTGCTTTTTTTGTGCGACTAACTTTTCCAAAGTTCTGCCTATAGTTACTATCATTTTAGCATACTAAACAAACGCTTGATAAGTTTATCGACTCTAATTTCAACTTTGGAAAAGTTTTGACACAGACTCATTTATTTTGGCTTTGTTAAATTAAAATATTAATTTTAAACTCATTATAAGTGAGTATTTAAGCGCTATTGAATAAAGATGTTACCGCAAAAAATCAAACTAAACATCCTTCTATTATTTATTCCTTTGTTTTTCTGCCAACTATCTGCTTACGCTCAAACAAGAGATACGGTAACGGAAGATTCTTTAATAAAGTTATACAATACAGAAGGAGTGACTCCAAGAACTTCTATAGAAACGCTTACTTATATTCACTTCCAAGCTGTAGTGGGAAACATAAAAGAACACAGTGTTGTTTTTTATTATGATGAAAATGGATCTTATGCATGTAAAGCTTCTATATTTTATAATTCTGAAAATGTCATTGAAATGGTGTCAAATTTAAATTCCAATTATAGTAGATGTATGTTAGAAGATGAAGTACAATTGGAGCGATTAGATGTAAACTGGATTAAAAAGAAACTTCTTGAAAACTCCGACAAGGATCAAGCAAACTATATTTACTATAACGAAGAAGAAAAAGCAGGAGTTTTTAGAACCTATAAGTTTTACTAGAAGAATAAATTAAAATATGGAAAAAGAAGGGGTTTTATTTTTGATAGCAAGTTTATGTGTTTTAATTAGCTACTATATGAGATTATACGACTATAAAAAGGTTAACTACTTAGACAATAATTTAATCTCAATAGTTTCAAACTTACTAGCTTTAACTTCAGTAATGTTATATCTCGAAGCAGTTCGTGAGTTAATTGAAAATGAAACAATTACGAATAGCTATTTTTTAATCCCCGTGATAAGACATGTTGCAGTACCGGCTATTCTTGCATTTTTGATATTAATTTGCCTCAATCATTTAGCATTTATTTCCGCTAATGCAAAAACTCAAAAATAGAAATCATTTGTAAAAAAACTCTTAAATATTAGTAGCAAAGCAGTCAGTAAAAATTGACTGCTTTTTTTATACCCTTGTTTTCATTTTATTAAAAAAGAAAACTATATTTGAGTGATTAAATCGCTAACACAATGAGCCGAACAACCTATTTCATTTGTCTGTTTTCCTTGATATTACTAGGTTTATTTGTCTTTAAGTTTAATTTAATTGAAAAGGGTTTCCCTGAAAATCCTTATGCAACACTTTTCTTTTTACTTGTCTATTGTGGCTTAGCTATGCTGATTCATGCACTAAGGCGTAAAAGAGTTACTGGTTCATACTTCTTCAATATATTTTCGATGAAAGCCTTAGCAAATGATACTTTCAATCGATTTAAAGGCTTCTAGTTTTTATTCAATTCGTCATTTTAATTATCCAATTCGAAGTCAATTTATATTCTCCCAGAAAAACTTATTGATGTACGACTAAATTCTAATTGAATTAATCGGAATTCTCACCAATATCAACCAAACTCTAATCATCTATTTTCCTATTCGTTTACTTCCCCCACCTTAGCCTTTACTTTTTTTAACAAAACGCTAAAAGCTATGGAAAAACTAATTACAAAAAAAATCTATTTGCTATTGTTTACATTATTATGTATTCCGGCAATATTACATTCAACACCAAATATTACTCCTATAAATGGAAGTGTAAACGTATGTGAAGGTGAAGTCGTCACCTATACTTACCCATATTCAAATGGCAACAATTATATTTGGAGTGTTAATGGGGGAACAGGCATATCTACGATTAATTCAAGTCTTAACCTTGCCACTTTTACAGTCACTTGGGGACTAAGTGGAACCCCACCCTACACAGTCAATCTACAAGAATACAATGGTCCCAACTTAGTTAATAGTGAGACCTTAAATATAACAGTTAACCTAAATCCTAATCCACAAATTAGCTCAAATTTTGATAGTGATTGTGTTGATGATACAATTAAAGGTGAAAGAAATTTTAATCCGGATGATCGAAGAGGTCCTTCTGAATGTGAAACTGTTTGCGAATACAGTCCTGTAACTTATACAACCGACCTCACTTCAGGTAATACCTACCAATGGACTGTTATTGGCGATTATACCGGCATTAGCGGCGCTACAACTAACTCTGCTACGGTTGATTGGGGTGCGCCGGGACAAGCTTATGTTATTGTTACTGAAACAACTCCTGCTGGTTGTACCCAAACAGATACAACATGCATTGAAATAGTAGAAAAACCGGATGCTGAATTTAAAGTTGACCAAGGTAATTCAGCAATAAACAGTTCACCGAACCAAGGAAGTGCCAATACTATTGAGATCTGTAAAGACGGAACAATATGCTTTGATGATTTATCAGTAGGAGGATCAAGCTGGTTTTGGGACTTTGGAAATGGTAATACCTCTACCCAGCAGAGTCCTTGCGAAACTTTCACAACCCCAGGAAGCTATTTAGTTACGCAAATTGTAGAAAATGAATGTCACTGTACAGACACTGCATATATGTGGGTTGAAGTTAATCAAGAAGAAGGAGCTGAAATCGTTTGTCAAAATACAGTATGTGGAAGTGGAACTTTTGTATATGATGCAATTTTACCAACTCCATGTAGTGGAGGTTACTATGAATGGACAATTTCTAATAATGGCACCATTATAAATGCAAATGGAACAATAGGAACTATGTTACCACAATATGTTGATGGAACAGATGTAACATCAATTGAAGTTGACTGGAACTCCGGCCCTATAGGCACTATCGGATTAAGTATTAGTGGCTGTGGTGGAGTTTGTGATAAGATTACGACGGTTGATATTCCTATCATACCTAATACTCTAGATATTGAAGGTGATGAAATCGTTTGTATTGGTGAAACAGGCAACTTCGAAGTCCCTTGCTTTCCGGGTACGACCTATCGTTGGTATATTGATGGAGTAGTACAAAGTTCAAGCACACATGATTTTAGTTATCAATTTAATAGCTTAGGAACACATCAAATTGAAGTCAGTTACCAAAATTCATTTTTAGGCTGTTCGGGATCTTCAAATACCTTTTTTGTTGAAGTATTAAATCCATTTTCAATTGATGGTCCTGAATCAGTATGTGAAGGAGATGCTATAACAATCCAAGCCCCATCAGGTGTATTTAACTGGACAGTGAAAGATCAAAATGGAACAATACATCAAACTGCAAGCTCAACCACCAGCCTACTGACAAGTAACAGCTTACCAGCAGGAACATATACAGTTATTGCTGAAGAGGTTGCTAGCCCCGGGAGTTATTGCAATGAATACGCAGTTCACGGTTTTACAGTAATTGAACAACCTCCGGCACCTTCTGGAATTAACGGACCTGTAGAAGTTTGCATTGGGGAAGTTTCAGTATATACTGCCAGCCCAAGTTCAAACAATTATTATTTAGAATGGGAAGTATTTAATAATGGGACAACTACTGTGTCTAATGGAAATTCAGTAACTGTTAACTGGAGCACAGGCACAAAGTGGATAGCACTTTATCACGTATCTAAACAAGATGACTGCAAGTCAGTAGGAGATACTACCTACATCATAGACAAAACACCACCACCAATTACAATTACCGGACCTGATACTGTTTGTGGAAACACAAATGCTCTAAGTCCTGAGATATATAGCACTACAGCTACTTTAGACGATTATGAGTGGTCAGTTTCTCCTGCCACAGCAGGAAGTGTTGTTGATGGTCAAGGGACAAACTCCATAGAAGTTATTTGGAATAACTATTCTGGTTTGGCAGATGTTGTACTTACTCCAATTGTATGTAATACGTCTCATACGCCAATTAACTATCAGGTATACGTTACAACTCCAATAATGTCTCTCAACGGACCTGACACAGTTTGTCAAAACACATGGAACAACTGGAATGCTTCGTTTAACATTGGTAGCGGAAGTAATTATAGTTGGGAGATTGAGTCCATTAACACAGGCAATATTATTACAAACGGGACGGGAAGTACGGCTTCATACAACTTTCCAAGTAATAGTGGATCTTTTATTATTAGGATGACAGCAGAAAATTGTATGTTACAACACACCATAACAAAGAACATTGTTGTAAATCCTGAACCTGTGGCAAATCTGACTTACTCAGGGCAAATTGGGTGTATTGATCAATATACAGCAACTTTATACCTAAGTATGCAAAGTAGTTCATATAGTTATGTATGGTATCATGGTAGTAACCCTATTACACCACAACCTACAACCTCACTTACGATTGGAAATAATTCGGCTGATGCAGGTAATTATTACGTTGTCATTACTGACAATATAAGTGGCTGTACATCAATCACAAACACACTTAGAGCTAGGGTATGTAGCACTCCAAATCCTTGTACACCAAATGGAGGAAATGCTTCTTTTACTTATTCAATTGCACAGACTTCACCGAGCCCTGGCTGCAATACCGTTACTTTTAATGAAACTATTTCACCTACTCCTAATAGCATCAGATGGTATTTTGGAAATGTAGGAACTTCAACTGCTTCAAACCCTACTTTCCAGTTCCCGGCAAGTGGAATTTATCCGGTTACTTTAGTAGCAAATTATGGAAGCGGCATCTGTAAGGTAGCAGATACCCAAACAGTAGTTGTTCCGGTAATGTCTGATTTTGAAATTAATATCAGTTGTATTGGAAATACATTTGAAGTTAATCTAATCAATACCTCAGATGTGGTTATTGAACCATTAGCTAATTACAACCACCAATGGGAAATATACGATGTAACAGGTTCCCCAACATTAATAACAAGTGCTACAACACAAGACTACTTAGCTGTACCCGGACTAATCGAAGGAAATGATTATGAAATCTATTTAGAGGAGAGTCATACCTTTAATTGGGGTGGACAAACGATAAATGCACTTTGTGAGCATGTGGTTAATTTTACTATGCCTGAAAAAGCAGATGCTATTTTTGTGGTTGATACACCAATACTCCCGACTTGTGAAGGTAACACCGTTGTTTTTGAAGATCAATCTATCGGTGATATTGCCAGTTGGACGTGGGACTTTGATGATGGATCTAATATCCTCACACAACATCCAGAGAAAACTTATGACTATGGGCAGGTTTTTGATGTAGAGTTAAGTATAGTAGATGAATACGGTTGCACAGACAGTTATACAGTTCCTGTTGAAATTAAAGACAACAATATAGATGGGAATATTACAGTTTCTCCTAATATGCCTATCTGTCCTGGAACAACAGCCACTATCGCTTTTAACAACACGACCAGCCCAAGTTCAGCTCCGTACAATTACTACTGGAGTGACAATACTACTTCAATTTCAACAACTAGTACCCAAACATCTACTCACTACTTAGCAGTAACCGATACTTATGGTTGCTTTAAAAGTTTTGGCCCTGCTACAGTTGAGGTTGTTGAAGTTCCGCTGGCTAAAATTACCGGTGAAGATGAATATTGTATTGGTGACGACATCGGTTTAATATGTAACTACGGGAATGGATATACCTACACATGGTATCAAAACATCTCCGGTGGAGGTTATGTTTCAGCCGGTGTAACAGGCACAAGCTTCAACCTAAGTAATGCTCCAGTTGGTACGCATGAATTTAAGGTTGAACTTGAAGACATCAACCATAATTGTGTTAAAGAATCCTTACCTTTTACGGTAATAGTTCATCCTAACCCCCCTACACCAATTTTAAGTTCCGTTCCAGTACCGGCATGCCCCAGTCCTGTTACACTTACAGTAAACAACCCATCTGACTATAACTCTATCTCTTGGAGTTCAGGAGATGTTAGTACGTCGACAACAGTTAACAATTCAGGCGTTTACTATGCTGTTGGAACTGATACAAATGGTTGCTCATCTTATAACAGTATCAATGTATATGAACTTCCTGATTTCTGTAGCTTCATGTGTGGATGCTACTCAGATTGTATTGAGCAAGGTGGAAGTTACAGCTTCCCCGGAATATCGGGTAATTTCGCTCAATGGAGGTGGGAGCGATTTGATGGTGTAAACTGGAATACGGTAAGCTCAGGAACAGGAGCAGTTCCCGATTATGTAACCAGTTCAACAGGCACACATACCATTCGACTTTATGTAATGACTTACAATGGGTGCGATGGATATTCTTGTGAAGTAGACTTAAATTTAACACATTGTGGAGAACGATGTGAAGGCGAAGCACAGATGAACGACATCAAATGCTATGTAAAAGATGACGGATTAGTCAATTATCGATTTAATATGGATATTAATTTTGGAGGCTTTGGCAAGAAATGTGATAAATATAGCTATACAATTATCCCTCCTGTAGGAAGTGTGCCTCAGTCTAGCTTAAACCCAAATACACTAACACCTGGATATAATAACATTGAAGGTGTTTGGCAAACCAATCAAACCTATTATCCTGGAGGGAAAGTTTGTTTTGAAATTGTTATTCAAAATCTATGCGACTCAACAATTTGTACAATGAAAGTTTGTTTTGAAGTTGAGGAGTGTGGAAAACCATGTGAAGGCGAGGCTCAAATGAACGATGTCAAATGTTATAAAACTGATGATGGATTTGCCAACTATCGATTTAATATGGATATTGGCTTTGGAGGCTTTGGTAAAAAGTGTGATAAATACAGCTATACAATTATCCCTCCTGTAGGAAGTGTACCTCAGTCTAGCTTAAGTCCAAACACTATCACGCCTGGATATAATAATATTGAAGGTATTTGGCAAACCAATCAATCCTATTATCCGGGAGGTAAGGTTTGTTTTGAAATTGTTATTCAAAATCTATGTGACTCATCAACTTGTAGAATGAGAGTATGTTTTGAGGTAGATGAGTGTGGTGATCCTGATGCAAGCAGCAGAATCAAAAGTTTGCAAGATAAACAGGAAACTACCCCGAAGGAAATTAGATTCTACCCCAACCCAACTACGGGTATGCTGCAAATAGAATCTCCTAATGAGGGAGTCTATGATGTTGCTGTTTACGATATAAATGGCAAATTAGTATTCAATGACAAGATTAATTTCTCATCTTCAGGAGTTAAAAGAGTTAACTTAGACTATCTCAATGCCGGAATATATTCAATACAATGTATTGGGGATAACAAGATTGAGACTAAACAATTAATAATTAGCAAGTAACTAATTAATTCTTTTAAGAAAAGAAAGAGGCTGCCTTAATTGGCAGCCTCTTTTATATTTGTTAAAATAATAAAAACTATTTATATTTGAAAAGTAACTTATCTCCTTGAAAATGGGAAAAACAAGTAGTTAGCTACATTATATTATTTGGAAGTAAATTAATGTATGATGCAAAAAACAATTATTATTGATTGTGTTGGTGATTCAATGTCAAAACTGGTTAAAGCAATAAACAAAACATTACCTAATGCAAACATAGTTGGCATATCAACAAATTGTTCTTTTGGGTTAACGTTAATACAAAAGCACAAAGCTTCTATCCTATTTATTCGTTCAAAAAAGAGCGATTATATTGAATTATCTAGAAAAGTTAAAGAGAAAGGCTTTAATCCTTATTTCATTTTTGTTACTGAAACTGAATTCGAAATTAACAACTTAGATGACAAGTCTCTTACAGTTTGTCTTCAACACCTTGAAAACTCAATAATAAAGATTTCCCACCATTTAACTGTTGAAGAACCTTCTCCCTACACTAACCGAATTGGAATTCCATCAAATAATGGAACAACCTATTTATCAACAGATAATATCATTTTTTTTCGCTCTGACAACAACTACACTATTATTCATCTTGAAAACGGAAAAACCATTTTAGTTTCTAAAACACTAAAGAAGTTTGAAGTAAAACTTTCAAACAAACATTTTATCAGAACTCATCAAAGCTATATTGTAAACCTTAACAAAGTAATACAAGTTTGTAATAATGACGGTGGATATTTAACAATGAACAACAATGAGAAAATCCCAATTAGCAGATCCAAAAAAAATATTGTAAAAAATCAATTAAATCTTCTTTTTGAAAAAATTTAACTCAACTTCTCATTCTTCTTATGTCGCTCAGAGTCTCTTTGAGTTTTCTTAGCAATGTTCTTAGCGAGTGCCTCCTCTAAGTCAATTCCCGTTTGGTTGGCTAAGCAAATCGTTACAAAAAGTACATCTGCGAGTTCATCGCCCAAGTCCTTTTCCTTATCGCTCTCCTTTTCGGATTGCTCGCCATAGCGACGAGCAATAATTCTAGCTACTTCTCCTACTTCTTCGGTCAGTTGAGCCATATTGGTTAATTCATTAAAATAACGAACTCCATGCTCTTTAATCCAATTATCTACAAGCTGTTGTGCTTCTGTGATGGTCATCTGCTTTGTTTTAGTTCTTCAAAACTCAAGTTCATTAATGGATAGTCTTCCCAACCTATAAAATCAAAGTGCCACCATTCATAAGAATAAACTTTAAAACCGACACTTTCCATTACTTCAATTAATAATTGGCGGTTGTTTATCTGCTCTTCTTCTAAGTCCATAAAGGTTGGATGAGCCTTCTCAGAAAAATGATCATAAGAGGTGGGCATGTTCAAATCTTCCCCAGTCTCTTTATCAACCAGAGTTAAGTCAACTGCACAACCACGATTGTGTCTTGAACCACTATAGGGAGAAGCTACATAAGTAGTATCCTCTACCAATTCATAAAACTGAACCGTTGCCGCATAAGGTCGGTAAGCATCAAAAATTTTTATAGCCAAGCCCTTTTTTGCAAAAATTGAATTGGCCTTTTGTAGTGCTTCTGCCACCTGCTTACGAGCAAATGCATCAGCAGTGGGATAAACTATTTCGCCCACAAAGTTATTTTTGGTCGCATAGTGAATATCAAAATAAATTCCCTCTTGATCTTTCAAACTCACCAATTGCATATTAGGGTTCTCTTCTACTTGTCCTCGATAAGTTGAAACATCTTCTATCACCTCAACTCCATACTCTGACTTAGTTTGTGCGCTCAGCTGCATACTTACAAATAATAAAATCAATAAAACTACTCTCATTACTCTCTATTTTTAGAATCCATGGTAATGGTTACCGGACCGTCGTTAATCAAGCTCACTTGCATGTTCGCTCCAAAACGACCAGACTCAACTGTTTTTCCCAATAAAGCGCTCAATTGAAACTTGAACTGCTCATAAAGCTTTTCAGCATAATCAGGAGCTGCTGCTCGAATAAACGAAGGCCTGTTGCCCTTTTTAGTAGCAGCATGCAATGTAAACTGACTAACCGCTAAAATTTCACCACTTACATCTTTAACTGAAAGATTCATCTGTCCTTCATCATCGTTAAAAATTCGCATATTCACTACTTTTCTGCAAAGCCACTCTACATCATCAGAATCGTCTGCTTCCTCTACTCCAACAAATAGCAATAAGCCCGTTTTAATAGCGCCTGTGACTTCTTCATTTACTTCTACTTTAGCTTCTCTAACTCTTTGAATTACTAAACGCATTTAATATCCTTTTTGTCTATAATTTTCCGATTCGTCTTCTTCGTAAATTGAAAGGTAATTAAAGTATCTGCTTTCTGCAATTTCTCCATTAGCTACTGCCTTTTTAATCATACAGTTCGGTTCATTGATGTGAATGCAATTATTGAACTTACATTCATTCATACGACTACGCATTTCGGGAAAATAGTGCGATAGATGCTCTTTTTGCATTTCTACATTTCCAAAACCCTTTATCCCCGGAGTGTCAATAATATGCGCCCCAAAACTAAGCTCAAACATCTCCGCAAAAGTGGTGGTATGCTTTCCACTTTGATGACTCTCAGAAACCTCGGCAGTTCTCAAATTGAGCTTTGGGTCCAATCGATTGATTAAAGTACTTTTCCCAACTCCGGAATGGCCTCCAAAAATAGAAAGCCTTCCTTTCATTTTTTCTTTTAAAGCTTCTAAGCCAATTTCTTTTTCTGCACTGACAAACAATTGCTCATAGCCGGCTTTTTCATAAATAGCTTCCCATTTTTTCAGTTCTGCTTTCTCATCTTCCGTTTCCAAAAGATCAATTTTGTTATACACCAAAACCACCGGAATTCGATAAGCTTCAGCACCCACTAAAAAGCGGTCGACAAAGCCCAAATAGGTTTGCGGATTTTTTAAGGTAACAACTAAAAAAAGCTGATCTACATTAGCTGCAATAATTTGAACCTGTTTTGAAAGGTTAATCGAACGACGAATAATGTAATTTTTACGGTCAAAAATTTTGTCAATAACCGCCTCCTCACCTTCACGATGAAAATTCACTCGATCTCCTACCGCCACCGGATTGGTGCTTTTTATCCCCTTAATGCGAAACTTCCCTTTTAAACGAGCTAGTATCCTCTCTTTTTCAGGAGTTTCTACCTCATACCAACTGCCTGTCGATTTTACTACTATTCCTTCCAAATTTCCACGATTAAGAACTTCTAAAATTAGTAAATTCGTCTGGCAATTTAAGGGAAGAAAAAGATGTCGATTTTAGTAGAAAATGTAAGTAAAGTTTACGGAAAACAAAACGCCTTAGATCAAGTTAGCTTTTCGGTTAAACCGGGAGAAATTGTCGGTTTTTTAGGTCCTAATGGAGCCGGAAAGTCTACCATGATGAAAATCATTACCGGATTTATTCCGGCTACCGATGGCAATGTAAAAGTTTGCGAAATGGACGTGGTTGAAAAACCGATTGACGTCAAAAAGAAAATTGGCTACTTAGCAGAACAGAATCCACTATATTACGACATGTATGTTCGCGAATACTTGCATTTTATTTGCGGAATTTACAAGATGAGAGATACACGAAAAAGAGTGGACGAGATTATTGAAACAGTGGGCTTGAGTATTGAGCAAAACAAAAAAATCGGTCAACTTTCGAAAGGATATAAGCAAAGAGTAGGTTTGGCACAAGCGCTTTTACACGATCCGGAAGTATTGATATTAGACGAGCCCACCACCGGACTAGATCCCAACCAGTTGGATGAAATTCGAGGATTGATTAAAAAGATTGGAGCCCAAAAAACGGTTATGCTTTCAACTCACATTATGCAGGAAGTGGAAGCGATCTGCGACCGCGTAATTATCATTAACAAAGGCAAAATAGTTGCCAATGAAAAAGTGGATCAAATGAATCACTTATTCAACAAAAACCTGTCCTTCACCATAGAATACAGCGGAGAGTTAAGTAAAGCTCAGTTTATGAAAATTGATGGAGTAATTTCCGCTCAAAACATTCGTGCCAACGCTTGGCGAATTGAATGCGCAGCCGACAAAGAAATACGCAACGAGCTTTTTCAAATAGCTGTAAAAGCCGACCTTAGTGTATTGGGCTTACAAGAAGAACAAACCAAATTAGAAGATATTTTTAAACAATTAACTCAAACAGCCGAAGTCGAATAATTGAATTTTAAATTCTTTTTTCAATTCGTACTTTAGCGCCTCTAAAATTTAAGAAAAAAACTATGTCATATCTATTCACCTCTGAGTCTGTTTCAGAAGGACATCCTGATAAAGTAGCAGACCAAATTTCAGATGCATTAATTGATAATTTTCTCGCCTTTGACAAAGATTCTAAAGTAGCTTGTGAAACCTTAGTAACTACCGGGCAAGTTGTTTTGGCCGGAGAAGTTAAGTCTACTGCTTACTTAGATGTTCAGGCGATTGCCAGAGAAGTAATTAACCGAATTGGCTATAATAAAGGCGAATACATGTTCGATGGAAACAGCTGTGGAGTATTTTCTGCCATTCACGAACAATCACCTGATATTAACAAAGGAGTTGACAGGGCGAATAAAGAAGAACAAGGCGCCGGCGACCAAGGAATGATGTTTGGCTATGCCACCAACGAAACAGAAACTTTCATGCCTTTGGCTTTGGAGATTTCTCACATGTTGCTAAAAGAACTGGCTGCTTTGCGCAGAGAAAACAATGAAATTAAATACTTGCGTCCTGACTCTAAGTCTCAAGTAACCATTGAGTACGATGATGAAAACAAACCGGTCCGTATAGATGCAATTGTTGTTTCAACACAGCATGACGATTTTGATACGGAAGAGAATATGTTGAAGCGAATCAAAAAAGATATTATTGAGATTTTGATTCCTCGTGTTATGGCAAAACTTCCGGAGGAAACGCAAAAATTGTTCAACGATCAAATTAAGTATCACATTAATCCAACAGGTATTTTTGTTATAGGCGGTCCGCATGGAGATACTGGCTTAACTGGAAGAAAGATTATCGTAGATACTTACGGTGGAAAAGGTGCACATGGTGGTGGTGCTTTCTCAGGAAAAGATCCTAGCAAAGTTGACCGTTCGGCTGCTTATGCCACTCGTCACATTGCAAAAAATTTGGTAGCAGCAGGCTTAGCTGATGAAGCATTAGTTCAAGTAGCCTATGCTATTGGAGTTGCGGAACCAATGGGACTTTATGTAAATACTTATGGTACTTCTAAAGTTAATTTTAGCGATGGTGAAATTGCCAAAAAGTTAATGGAGATTTTCGATATGCGTCCTTATTCCATTGAAACACGATTTAATCTTCGCGCACCAATTTACTCTGAAACAGCAGCATACGGACACATGGGAAGAAAGTGTGAAGAAGTTGAAAAAGTCTTCAAATCAGCCAATGGCGAAGAAGTAAAAATGAAAGTAAAATTGTTTCCTTGGGAAGAATTGAACTACGTCGATAAAATCAAAGCATCATTTGGTTTATAAATAATTTCCACAAAGCTGCCCGGCCTTTGGCGGGTACACGAATTAGAAGGCTGTCTGAAAAGGACGGCCTTTTTTAATTTAAAACCAACTTGACAATCGAGTCTTCTATTCTCAATAAATATATTCCACTTATGAATTCAGAAAAGTCCAATTGAGTTTTCTCTTTATTAATCACTCCCTCTCGAACAACTTTCCCGTTGATGTCAGCTACTGTATAGACTTTACTTTCGTTAGTAAAAGGATATTCTATTGTGAACAAACCGTTGGAAGGGTTGGGGTAGATTGTAATTTGTTCCTTTTGTGCAGTTGTATTTTTCAAAGATGTTATCACAATACTTTGACAAACAGAGGTATCCGAACAATTTAATTTATTAAGTGCAAGAGCATAATTTCCACTAACTGTCGGTTCAAACACTCGATTAGTAGCTCCGGGAATTACAGAATAATTATTTCCACAGTCTAACCATTGGTAAGTAGCGTTTGTGTCGGCGGCAATTAAAGAGTCGTTTGAAGTACTTATTAAAGTATTAATCGGCTCAACTGTCAAATTGATTCCTATCAAACTATCGCAACCGACGATATTTTGCAAAGTATCAATGTAAGATCCGTTAGTTGTCCATGTATACTTCCCGCTAGGAGAAGTAAAACTATCACAAACTACAGGGTTTATTGTAGCTAAGGTAGTATTGTTTATTGTTAGATTAATGGTAATTATACTGTCGCATCCTTTATCATTCGGAATAATATCCTGATAAGTTCCACTGTTAATCCAAACATGATTTCCACTGGGCGAAAAGTATCTATTGCAAGCTATTGCATTAATCATTGAGCTGCTATTGTTATTTATTGTAAGGTCAATGGTAATTATACTATCGCACCCTCCTATATTTGTTAATGTATCTAGATAAGTGCCACTTGAAGTCCAAGTATGTTTTCCACTTGGTGAAGTATACTGACTACAAACATTTGCTTGAATTGTATTTGTTGTTGTACTGCAAAAAGAAAACACTCTTGCATGACCTGCGTCTGTCCCTGTTCCGGTATTATAAAGCGCACCGGAAGCAACAGTATAAGGGTCAGGCATATCTACAATCCAACCAAACTGATCTCCCGAAGCTTCTCCATCAATATCTACCCCCAATTGATTCCAAGAAGTACCATTCCATTTATACACTCTAACTTGCCCCGATCGAAATCCATTTCCACTATTATATCTTGCCCCAATTGCTACAGTGTTACTATCAGGCATGGAAGAAGTCCTTCCGGAGAAATCTCCTGATGACTCGCCATCAATATCGGCTCCTCTTTGCACCCAACTACTACCATTCCATTTAAAAATCCTTACATGACCAGACTCATAACCATTATCACTATTTCGCCTTGCTCCAACAGCTATAGTGTTTGGGTCAGGCATACTTACTGAAGTACCTGCTTCGTCTCCACTATTTTCTCCGTCAATGTCTGCACCCTTCTGCACCCAACTAGTTCCTGTCCACCGATAAACCCTAGCATGACCGGAGTTAAATCCATTTCCATCATTATATCTCGCCCCAATTGCAACTGTGTTTGAATCAGGCATACTAATAGAATAAGAAGACTTGTCACCATTCGCTTCACCATCTAAATCACTACCTTTTTGTACCCAGCCACTTCCGTTCCATCTAAAGACTCTTACATGACCTGAATTACTCCCGTTTCCATCGTTTAAAGGTGCCCCAATAGCAATTGTATTTGCATCCGGCATAACTACAGTTCGCCCAGACTCATCTCCAAAATTTTCTCCTTCAATTTCAGTCCCTTTCTGCACCCATGCACTACCATTCCATTGAAATATCCTGGCGTGACCCTTTCCATTATGAAAAGGAGCACCCATAGCCACGGTTAATGTATCCGGCATACTCACAAAACAACCCGACCAATCACTTGCTGCTACACCATCTATATCTGAACCTAGTTGAACCCAACTATTGCCGATTAGCTTATAAACCCTTGTATGACCGGAGTTAAATCCATTACCATCATTTTCTCTAGCTCCAACAGCAATAGTATTTTTACTAGCCATACTAACCGAATAACCTGACATATCTCCGGCTGCCTCTCCATCAATATCTCCGCCAATTTGCACTTGTGAAAAAGCAGTTAGTTGAAAAAGAAAAATACAAAAAGAAAAAAATAAAAATTTTAAGAGAGTAGACATAGCTAGTAATTATTACAGTTAATCAATTCGTTACAAAAGCAAATATACTTTTTTAAATGAAAACAAATATTAAAACTCTGCTTACTACTTTACTGAAAGCATATATTCCCCTTACTTCTTCCTGAAGAAAATCTGTATTGGAACTCCTGTATAGTCGAACTTTTCTCTTAAGCGATTTTCAATAAAGCGCTTGTAAGGTTCTTTTACATATTGCGGATGATTGCAGTAAAAAACAAATGTCGGTTTATATGTGGGCAACATAGAAACGAACTTAATCTTTACAAATTTTCCTTTTACAGAGGGTGGTGGGTGATTTTCAATAATTGGTAGCATTATTTTATTCAGTTGCGAGGTAGTAATCTTTCGCCTTCTGTTTTCAAACACATCTACGGCTGCTTTTAATACGTCAAAAATTCGCTGCTTTTCCGTAACTGATGTAAAAATAATGGGCACATCCGTAAAAGGAGCTATTTTTTCCAAAATGTGATTCTTAAACTCCTTCATGGTATTGGAACTTTTTTCAGCAACCATATCCCATTTATTGACCATTATCACAATGCCTTTCTTGTTCTTAATGGCCAATTGATAAATGTTCATGTCTTGCGCCATCATGCCTTCTGTGGCTTCAATCAAAAGAACGCATACATCCGAGTTCTCTATGGCTCTAACTGTTCTCATTACCGAGTAATACTCTACATCTTCTTCAACTTTGCCTTTTTTGCGCAAGCCGGCTGTATCTGTAAGTATGAAATCAAAACCAAAAGCTTTGTAATGTGTACCAACCGCATCTCTTGTAGTGCCTGCAATTGGGGTAACTATATTTCGCTCCTCTCCTATCAAAGTATTTAGAAATGAAGACTTTCCAACATTCGGACGACCCACTATGGCAATTCGTGGAATTTCAGACTCTTCCTCTTCTGAATCATCTGGCAACAGTTTAACCAAGTCGTCTAAGATTTCACCAGTTCCACTTCCATTAATACTGGAAACCGGGTACAAGCTCTCACCTAAACCAAAAGCATAAAATTCTGATGCATCAGCAATCCTTTGATTATTATCGGCTTTATTTGCTAACACAAAAATAGGTTTATTGGTCTTTCGCAATATTTTAGCAACCGCTTCATCTAAATCAGTAATTCCTACAGTTACATCTACTACAAAAAGAATGACAGCGGCTTCCTCTAGAGCAATCTCTACCTGCTTGCGAATTTCGCCTTCAAATTCATCATCTGAACCGCGAACATACCCTCCGGTATCAATCAAAGTAAATTCTTTGCCTCCCCAAATGGCCTTACCATACTGACGATCGCGGGTTACTCCACTAGCCTCATCAACTATTGCTTTTCTACTCTCTGTTAGTCGGTTAAACAAAGTTGACTTCCCAACATTTGGTCGACCTACTATGGCTACTATATTGCTACTCATTTTTATAAATATCCAAATCGTTTCAACTGACCTTCATCATTTCGCCAATCTTTATTGACTTTCACAAAAAGGTTCAAATATATTTTTTTCTCAAAAAAAACTTCTAAATCTTTACGAGCTTCGCTACCTACTTTTTTCAATTTCGAGCCCCCTTTACCTATCAAAATTCCCTTTTGGCTATCTCGTGAAACAAAAATATTTGCTCTTATGCGAATAATTTCTTCTTCTTCCTTAAACTCTTCCACCAAAACCTCAGTAGAATAAGGAACCTCTTGCTCGTAATTGAGTAAAATCTTTTCTCTTATTTTTTCCTCCACAAAAAAACGTTCCGTTTTATCCGTTAAGCTGTCTTTTGGGTAATAGGGCGGGCATTCAGGTAGTTTATCAACGATCTTTTGTTTTAAAACATCTACATTAAAGTTGTGTAATGCAGAAACCGGCAAGACTTCAGCTTTTGGCAACTGTTTATGCCAATGCTGTACTTGCTCTTCCAACATTTCTTGATTAGAAATATCAATTTTATTGATTAATAAGATAATTGGTGTTTCAGTTTTTGAGAGAAATTCAAATAGCTTTTCGTTTTTAAAAGATTGCTGTCCACATTCTACCATTAACAAAAACAAATCGGCATCTTCTAGTGAATTAAAGACAAACTTCATCATTCCTTCCTGCAACTTATAAGCAGGCTCAATTACTCCTGGAGTATCTGAGTAAATGATTTGATAATCCTCTTCATTTACAATTCCTAAAATACGATGTCGAGTAGTTTGAGCTTTAGAAGTTATAATCGACAATTTCTCCCCAACTAATTGATTCATCAATGTTGACTTACCCACATTGGGGTGACCAATGATGTTTACAAAACCTGAACGATGCTTCATTTGGGGTGCTAATTTGAGACTGCAAAGAAACGAATTAAAAAGGAGCTGAGATAAAGCTTTATATGTCTGTTTGAAAAAATTACCTCTCTCCCTAAAACTGCTCCAAATCTTCCGGGCTATCTACCGATAGTGCTTCTTCATCGGTAATAGCCGTTTTAATCTTATAGCCATTTTCTATCCAGCGCAACTGCTCCAAGCCTTCTGCTCGCTCAAGACGACTAGGCTTTAAAGCGCATAATTCTGCTAAGGTTTCTGCACGGTATGCATACATTCCAATGTGCTTGTAAAAGTTAAACTCCTCTAGCCACTTTGGTTTTTCTACATCTCTCAAGTAAGGAATACATTGCCTACTAAAATAAATAGCAAAATCATCCTCATCCATTAACACTTTGGGCTTATTGGTATTCCAAAGCTCTTTCTCATCTTCAATTAATTTCACCAAAGTAGCAATTTCTGTATTCTCTTGATGAAAACAAGAAAGAATCAAATTGATCTGATCCGGTGATATAAATGGCTCATCGCCTTGAATATTTACCACAATTTCAAAATCCATTTCTTGTTGACGCAATGCTTCTAAACAGCGGTCTGTTCCACTCTGATGTTCAGATGAAGTCATGACAACTTCTCCTCCAAAATCTAAAACGGCTTTTTGAATCCGTTCATCGTCAGTTGCCACCACTACATGATGCAAAGCCGATGCTTTTTTTGCTTGTTCATAAACACGTTGAATCATTATCTTTCCATCAATTTCCGCTAAGGGCTTGCCGGGAAAGCGAGTAGATGCATATCTTGCAGGAATTATTCCAATTGAGCGCATGAATTAATACTTTTGACTAAGATAAAAAATAATTTAAAACCAGCAGCTTGGAAGACTTAAAATATAAAATTGCTGTTTCCTTAATTCCGGGAATTGGTGACATTAGTGCAAAAAAACTCATTGCTCATTGCGGTGGTGCTGAAGCGGTTTTTAAAGAGAAGAAAAGCAAACTTTTAAAAATTCCGGGCTTTGGAGAAAAAGTAGTTAAAAGCATACAGTCAGCAAAAGTGATGGAAAGAGCTGAAGAAGAAGTTGAATTCATTGCTAAAAATGACATTAAGCCACTTTACTATTTGGACAAAGAATACCCTCAACGCCTGTTGCACTGTGAGGACGGCCCAATAATTTTATACTCTAAAGGAAATGTTGATTGGAATGCCCAAAAAATGGTCAGTTTTGTTGGAACCCGAATGGCTACAGTAAAAGGTAAAGCCATTTGCGAAAAACTAATTGATGAACTAAAAACACACAATGCTACCATTGTTAGTGGACTTGCTTATGGAATTGACATTACAGCTCATCAAGCAGCTTTAAAGGCAGGCTTACCAACCATCGGAATTTTAGCTTGTGGACTAGATGAAGTATACCCAAAACCTCATACACAAACAGCTGAAAAAATGCTAAAAGACGGCGGAATTGCTACAGACTATTTGAGTAAAACGACCATTCTGCCAATCAACTTTGCGGAGCGTAACCGAATAGTAGCCGGACTTTCTGATGCTGTTGTAGTGGTGGAATCCTCAGCTAAAGGAGGCTCACTGATTACCGCCGATTTAGCCAATGGTTATAATCGAGACGTATTCGCGGTTCCGGGAAGAATCGATGACAGTCAATCGGTGGGGGGCAATCGATTAATAAAAACCAATAAGGCCGCGCTAATTGAATCTGCCAAAGACATAGAATACATTTTGGGTTGGGAAAAAACAACGAAAAAAAGAAGTAAAGCTAGTCAGCAAAAGCAATTGTTTGTCGACTTAAATACCGAAGAACAGCAGCTTGTGGATGCATTTAATGGAGAAGAAAGCATAGCGGTAGATGAGTTGTGCTTAAAGGCCTCCATGCCCATGAGTAAAACAACCAGCTTATTACTCAACTTAGAATTTAAAGGAGTTGTTCGTTCCTTGCCGGGAAAAATGTATCAACGAATCTAGTGGGAATTAGGAGAAGCCTTATTAAATTATTTACTTTTGTTCTTACAAACACAAAAACAACATCCTACATAAATGAGCACTACATCAAAAAATCAAAAAGCCATCGAAGAAAAGATAGAAGCTTTTGTAAAACAAGTTGCCAAAAAAAATACTCACGAAGCTGAGTTCTTACAAGCTGTACACGAGGTAGCAGAAACGGTAATTCCCTTTATTGAAGAATATCCAAAATACGCCGACCACAACTTATTGGAGCGAATGGTTGAGCCGGAAAGGGTGATTATGTTTAGAGTTCCATGGATGGACGACAAGGGGAATGCACGAGTAAATCGAGGATTTCGAATTGAAATGAATTCCGCTATTGGACCTTACAAAGGTGGTTTGCGCTTTCACCCAACAGTTAACCTAAGTGTGTTGAAATTTCTAGCCTTTGAGCAGGTTTTTAAAAACAGCCTAACCACCTTACCTATGGGTGGAGGAAAAGGAGGCTCTGATTTTGATCCAAAGGGAAAATCAGACAATGAGGTGATGCGTTTTTGCCAGAGTTTTATGACAGAACTCTCTCGCCACATTGGTCCTGATACAGATGTACCTGCCGGAGACATTGGCGTTGGAGGAAGGGAGATTGGCTATTTATTTGGTCAGTACAAGCGTATTCGCAATGAGTTTACAGGTGTTCTAACCGGAAAAGGACTTTCATACGGAGGGAGCTTAATTCGACCTGAAGCAACCGGTTATGGCTGTGTGTATTTTGTTAGAGAAATGCTGGATTCCAGAGGTGACAATTTAGAGGGCAAAACTGTTAGTATTTCAGGTTCGGGAAATGTGGCTCAATATGCTTGCGAAAAAGCCACTGAACTTGGCGCAAAAGTGGTTACCGTTTCTGACTCGGGTGGCTATATTTATGATAAAGAAGGAATCAATCAAGAAAAATTAGATTTCATTAAAGAACTAAAAAACGAAAAAAGAGGCAGGATTTCTGAATATGCTGAAAAATTTGGCTGTGAATACTTCGAAGGTGAAAGACCTTGGTCGGTGAAATGTGATATCGCCTTACCTTGTGCTACTCAAAATGAATTAAACCAAAAAGAGGCGCAAACATTAATCAAAAACGGACTCATCTTAGTTGCTGAAGGAGCCAATATGCCTTGTACTCCTGAGGCTGTTGAAGAATTCCACAAAGCCAAGATTTTCTTTGCTCCCGGAAAAGCATCCAATGCAGGTGGGGTAGCCACTTCAGGATTAGAAATGACCCAAAACTCTATGCGCTACAATTGGACATCTGAAGAAGTAGACAACAAACTACAAGAAATCATGAAGGATATTCATCATTCATGCGTGCAGTATGGTTGCGACGACAAGGGTTTTGTAGATTACGTTAGAGGAGCAAACATTGCGGGTTTTGTTAAAGTTGCTGATGCGATGATCGCACAAGGGATTGTTTAAAGTCGAAAATAAAATCTTCAAAAGCGAATGGGTTTAATCTATTCGCTTTTTTTATTTCTATCAAATAAGACCCTTTCTTATGGCAGGCAAATTCCATACTTTTGAAAGACTAAAATTGAACTATTATGTACGGAAAATTAAAAGACCATTTACAAGCTGAATTAAAACAAATTGAGGCAGATGGATTGTATAAAAAAGAGCGCATTATTACTTCTCCTCAAGATGCGGTAATTAAGCTCGATAGCGGAAAAGAAGTAATAAACTTTTGCGCCAATAATTACTTAGGCCTTTCATCTCACCCAAAAGTTATTGAAGCTGCCAAAAAAACCTTAGACTCTCACGGCTTTGGAATGTCATCTGTTCGATTTATTTGTGGAACTCAAGATATTCACAAAGAGTTAGAGCAAAAGATTGCTGAATTTTGCGGAACTGAAGATACTATTTTATACGCCGCAGCATTTGATGCCAATGGTGGTGTTTTTGAGCCACTTTTGACGGCTGAAGATGCGATTATCTCTGATTCGTTAAACCATGCATCAATTATTGACGGTGTTCGATTGTGTAAAGCGGCTCGCTATCGCTATGAGAACAACAATATGGAGGACTTGGAAGAACAGCTAAAAAAGGCGCAAGACCAACGCTTCAGAATTATTGTTACAGATGGTGTTTTTTCTATGGATGGCTATGTAGCTCAATTAGATAAAATTTGTGATTTAGCTGAGAAATACGATGCTTTAGTCATGGTTGACGACTGTCATTCACATGGTTTTATTGGCAAAACCGGAAGAGGTACAGCTGAATATTGCGATGTTTTAGGAAGAGTTGATATTATTACCGGAACCTTAGGCAAAGCACTTGGTGGTGCAATGGGTGGATTTACAACCGGAAGAAAAGAAATTATCGACATGCTTCGTCAGCGTTCAAGACCATATTTATTCTCAAACTCACTAGCTCCTGCAATTGTGGGTGCATCCATTGCTGTTTTTGATATATTAAAGGAAACTACCGCTTTTAGAGATAAACTTATGGACAATGTAGCTTATTTCAAAAAGGGAATTAAGGAAGCCGGCTTTGACATTAAAGATGGAGATTCTGCGATTGTTCCCATTATGTTATACAATGCGCAATTGTCTCAAGACTTTGCTGATAAACTGTTAGAAGAAGGCATCTACGTAATTGGTTTCTTCTATCCGGTTGTGCCAAAAGAGCAAGCTAGAATTAGAGTTCAGTTATCAGCCGCACACGAAAGAGATCACTTAGACCAAGCGATTGCTGCTTTTACAAAAGTAGGTAAGGAATTGAAAGTGATTTAATACCAATTTAGAAACTATATGTCGTATATAAATCTTTTAATATGAATATCCGTTTATTTACCTAAATTGATTAGTAAATAACTAAACTATTTTGTTTTCAGCATGCTGTCTTTACTTTTTTCCATTGATGAAAAAAGTAAACAAAAAAATCTAGGCCTGTTCCCTAATTTAAGTCTTCCGCTCCTAA
>MDTG01297786.1_pt1 | contig 72913 bp, 78 predicted proteins | sample 811421 | NCBI WGS metagenome assembly MDTG01 (sample SAMN05326645, study PRJNA326480) | marine metagenome | isolation source: seawater | place: Pacific Ocean: South East | collected 2011
AGGAACTCGACCGCAATGCTGTTGCCAAAGTCAAAAAATCGCTTGCAGCCCCGGGGGCGTCCATACACGGGACATTGCTGCGCAATGCCCTGCCGGGCATTGGACAAGCGCCGCTACAAACATCGCAACCCGATCGAGATCATGTTCGGCAGGCTCAAGGACTGGGGGAGGGTCGCGACCCGTCATGACCGCTGCCCACCAACCTTCTTCTCAGCAATCGCATTCGCTGCGACCGTAGTCTTCTGGCTTTGAGAGAGAACGAGTCCTGACCCTGGACGGTTCGATCAGCTGGAAAGATCTTGGCCACAAGACACGTGAGGCACTCGGATAACACGCGAACTCCCGGCGCACCCAGGGTGAACTCTGGAACATGGTTCGCCATCAATGTCGCGAACAGGGCGTCCCTGGCCTCTACCACGACGAATGTCAGCACGCCTTTGCGTCGGGCCCAAAGTCCAATGAAAAGCTCCTCGACCGTTTCAAGGCGCTGATAAGGAACCGGAATGGCCATTGATGCTCATCCTGCCAAGAGTCCCGGTTCTGGCCAGCCATGTGAACCCTGAAGAGCAGATCGCCCACCTGCTCTCCCACATTCATTTCGATGAGATCCAGCCGGGCAAGTTCGTTGATCCGACAAGGGATCCGGACATGATCGACGGCGACAAACTCATGGAGGTGGCGCTGGACGAATAGCGGCTGGCCAATACCGGTATGGACGTTTCAGGACTCGCATTGCGGGCCTTTTCTTGGCCGCAACCGTGCATGCTTATGTGTCAACTGTGCATGCTTATGCTTTGCGGGGAAGAGCGGCCCATAGCAAGTATCTGAAGTACATAAGATAGTTATACGACATGCAGTCGCCGAATCATCTGGGTGTGCAAACTTATGGAACATTGGCAATCGGGCTGCCGCGACCGGGTGGCGGGACGCACTCTTCAGGAGGCCGCATGGCGTATCGCGATCCCGACCGGATGATCCTGCCCATCGGATGCTCCTGCATCGTCCAATTCCAGTTGCAGCAATCCCGGCTCATCGAATTCGCGCTGTCCACCGTGTCGGGCGCCGAGCTGTTCGCAGGTCCGTTCGACTGGCTCATCAGCACGCCCGATGCGTCCGCGGCGGTTCTTGAGGCGCGGGAGATCCCGCTTCGTGGACTCGACGAGCTCGAGCTGCGCAACGGGCTGGCACAGGCGCGCCGGCAGGACGGGCTCTATTTCTGGCACATCAACAAGGAGATCGGTAAACCCGCGTTGCAGCTCGACAGTCTGGACGAGCTGGCGCCGGCAGAGGCCGCCATCGTCGGAAAGTATCGCGCCCTTTCGGAGCGGTTCGGGGCGGGCGACCGGGCGCTGTGCTGCCTGTGGTCCAATATCCAGCCCAACCTGCAGATCGCCGCCGGGATGGTCGACCGTCCGTGGTCCGACTTCCACCTGACCGAGGCGCGCTACGCGGCGCTGAGGCAGGCCTGCGCGCGGCTGCCCGCCGCGTCGGTCACGATGCGCTTCGTCTGCCGTCCCGAGGACGTTTCGCCCGACCTTCACCATCGGCCGGACGTGCACCTGCTCCCGCTGGCGCGGTCGGATGCCTACAAGGGCGAGCCCGATCTCTTCCACCCGGTTTTCGAGGACATCTTCAAGGCGACCGGGGCGGGCGACACCCTCCACGGGATCTGACGCCCCCGGCGGGTGCGCGCCGGCCGGAATCATGAAAAAACCGCGCCCGATGCATCGGGCGCGGTTTTCATCTCACAGGGATACAGCGGGCCTCAGGCGGCCAGCGCACCCTTGGCCTGATCCACGATCGCGCCGAAGGCGACGGGCTCGTGAACGGCGAGATCGGCGAGGACCTTGCGATCGACCTCGATCCCGGCCTTGGTCAGACCGTTGATGAACTTGGAGTAGGTCAGCGACTCGTCATGCGCGCGCACGGCGGCGTTGATCCGCTGGATCCACAGCGCGCGGAAGTTGCGCTTGCGGTTCTTGCGGTCGCGGGTCGCATACTGGTTCGCCTTGTCGACGGCCTGGGCTGCGACCTTGAAGGTGTTCTTGCGACGGCCGTAGTAGCCTTTCGCCTGATCGATGACCTTCTTGTGACGGGCGTGGGTGACGGTACCACCTTTGACTCGTGCCATGTGTCAGCTCTCCTCTATCAGCGGTCGTAGGGCATGTAGCCCTTGACGATCTTCGCGTCGGGCTTGCTGAGCGTGGTCGTGCCGCGGGCGTCACGAATGAACTTGGTCGTGCGCTTGATCATGCCGTGGCGCTTGCCGGCCTGACCTGCCACGACCTTGCCGGTCCCGGTCACCTTGAAGCGCTTCTTGGCGCTCGACTTGGTCTTCATCTTGGGCATTTGGATCTCCTTGAAGTCTGGAGGTGTCACGCGACTCGGCATGCCTCGACGGCCGGCCGCGCAGGTTGAGCGCGCCCTATAGGCCGACACGCGCTTTCATGCAAGGGAAATCCCCTGGCCCTGGCTCAGCGGATGATGTCCCCGATGACCCCGTAAAGCGCCTCCGGAACATCATCGGGCGCATATCCGCCCGGCGTGTGGACATGGCCGTGGAGCAGCAGCGCGAGCCCCGCGACGCCGACGACGGCGCCGACCCGCGGCGGGCGCCGCTCGGAATAGGCCGAAATCACCGCTGGCACCGAGAGCACCACGAGAAAGAGCCCGAGAACGAGCGCATGATCAGGCTGCATGACGGCCCCGCGAAGAAATCCGGAGACAAGCCTAGCACGCTCCGCGCCCCGCCCAAAGCGCCTCTGCCACCGGCGGCGGTCAGGCGGCGGAACTCAGGGGCACCTCGTCAACGCGGGCATCCGCCTGGAACTCTCCGATGCGGCCGCCGATCTCTTCGACGATCCGGTCGAGCAAGCGGACCTGCTCGGCGGCCTCGTTGACCGCCGAGGCGTTCTCTTGCGTGATCCCGTCAAGCTGGTGCTGAACCGCGCCGACCTGCTGCACCGAGGCACTCTGGTCGCGGGTCATCGCCTCGATCGCGCCGAAGGTTTCTGCCACCTGCGCGATGCCCTGTGCGAGGGCCTCCAGCGTGTCCGAAAGACGCTCGGACTGGAGGGTAATGCGGTCCATCTTGTCGGTGATGTCGCCGATGACCTCGGCAACCTCGGCGGCGGATTTCGATGACTGCTCGGCCAGGGCGCGCACCTCTGTCGCCACCACGCCGAAGCCGCGCCCGTGATCACCGGCCCGCGCGGCCTCGACCGAAGCGTTGAGCGCGAGCAGCTTCGTCTGCAGCGCGATCTTGTCCACCACGTCGACGAAATTGCGGATGTTCGCGGTGCTTTCGACCACGGAGGTAATGGCGTCCTGCGTGGCCGTGAGCTCGGCCCGTGCCGAGTGCGACTGCTGGTTGGCCGCGTTCGCAAGCTCCGCCGACCGTTGTGCGCTGCTGGCGGTCTCGGACACGGTGCCCGACAGCTCGGTCATGGAGGCGGTGTTTTCCTCGAGCGACGCGGCCTGGCTCATGGTGCGCTGCTCGAGCGCGTCGAAGGTGGTGCGCATGTCGGTCGAGACCCGCGCGAGTTCCTGCACCCGCTTGCCGATTGAGGAAAAGAGACGGTCCAGCAGGCGCTGCCGCTCGCCCGCGGCCTCGCGCTGCATGTCGTGGAAGAACCGCTCCAGCGTGACGGTCGAATCGCCGGTGGTCGCAAGCTGCACGACAAGAACCGCAGCGTTCAGGTCGAAGGGCTCTGCCGGCGGCGCCGCGCGGGCCCGGCGCTTCTTCTCCGGCTCAGCCCTCCCACGGCCATGCGCATCGACCACAAGCCCGGTGATCCCTGCCTGATAGTCGGCGTAGCCGCTCATGTAGCTCTGCCAGTCGATCCCGGTGGCAAGAAGGTTGTCGATGATGCCTTGCTGAAGTGCCTCATACTCCGCGCCGAACTCGCCGCGCAGGATGAGGGCCAGCTTCTGCTTCTCCACCGCGACGACGGTGTCAGGCAGGTCTTCCGGAGCGATGTTGATCGCCCGCCCATAGACGCTGCGGATCATCGGCTCGAAGGCGTCGATGATGAGCGGATAAAGCTGCGCGCCGGTCTCTTTCAGGTCCGGCGTCCAGCGATCGAGGAAGGATGGGTGCATGTCACGGCCTCCGGCGGATTCTGTCCGCATCCCTAGCGCAGAGACGCGAACAGATCCTTAAGGCGTGACGATCACTCCGGGTCGGTGGAGTAGATCAGCCGCTCGTCGCACGGGGCGACGCGCAGGATGTTGGTGGTGCCGGGCATGTTGAACGGCACACCGGCGGTCACGACGATCTGGTCCTCGGTGCCCGCGTAGCCCTGTGCCCGGGCGGCGCGCGCCGCGTTGACCACAGCCTGCTTGAAGCGCTCGAGTTCGCCGGTCATCACGCAGTTCACGCCCCATGTCAGCGACAGCCGGCGCGCGGTGCCGCGCAGCGAGGTCATGGCGATGATCGGCACGCGGGGCCGTTCGCGCGCCACCTTGGCCACCGTGGTGCCAGACGAGGTGAAGCAGCAGATGACCTTGATGCCCGCGGTCTCGGCGATCTCGCGCGCGGCGGCGACGATGCCGTCGGCGACGCTTTCCTTGGCGATGTTGCGGCTCGCCTCGATGATCTCGGTGTAGGTCGGATCCTTCTCGACGCCGATCGCCACGTTGTTCATCGTGGTCACCGCCTCGACCGGATACTGTCCGGCCGCCGACTCCGCCGAGAGCATGATCGCGTCCGAACCCTCGTAGATGGCGGTCGCCACGTCGGACACCTCGGCGCGGGTGGGCATCGGGCTCTCGATCATCGATTCGAGCATCTGCGTTGCCACGATCACCGGCTTTCCTGCGCTGCGGCACTGGCGGATCAGGCGCTTCTGGATCGGCGGCACCGCCTGCACGGGCAGCTCGACCCCAAGGTCGCCACGGGCGACCATGATGCCGTCGGACGCCTCGAGGATCTTGTCGAAGGATTTCACCGCGGCGGGTTTCTCGATCTTCGACAGGATGGCGGCCCGGCCCTCGCAGAGCTTGCGTGCCTCTTCGACGTCCTCGGGGCGCTGCACGAAGCTCAGCGCCAGCCAGTCGACGCCGAGCGCCGCCGCGAACTCGAGATCCTTGCGGTCCTTGTCCGACAGCGCCGCCAGCGGCAGCACGACGTCGGGCACGTTCACGCCCTTCCGGTTCGAGATCGTGCCGCCGGCCTCGACGACGCAATTGGCGAAATCATCGCCGCATTCCTCGACCCGCAGGCGGATCTTGCCGTCGTTGACCAGAAGATGGGCTCCGACGCCGAGCGCCTGGAAGATCTCGGGGTGCGGCAGGCAGACGCGCTTCTTCGTGCCGGGAGTCTCGTCGAGATCGAGACGGAAGGTCTCGCCCCAGTCGAGCTCTTCCTCGCCGTTCTCGAACTCGCCCACGCGGAGCTTGGGGCCCTGCAGGTCGGCGAGAATGGCGATGGGGCTGTCGAGGTCCTTTTCCACCTGCCGGATGGCCCGGTGCATCTTGGTGATGTCCTCGTGGGTGCCGTGGCTCATGTTGAGGCGGAACACGTCGGCGCCGGCCTCATGCAATGTCCGGATCATCTCGTAGGTGTTGCTGGCGGGTCCCAGCGTCGCCACGATCTTCACTTTGCGCAAACGTCTCATTTCCGTCTCCCCTGCTCCGGTTCGTCTGTCTCGGGGCACCCGCCGGAACGGGGCGGCCTGCATCGGTTACCGCTAACGCCCGCCCCGGGTATTGCCCAATTCCCTTCTGCGCACAACTGCTCTAAGGGTGTTTCGCGGAAACAGGGCACACTTCATGACCTATACGCCATACCACATAGAGGGAGAGGGCCGGAAAGGAAGATTTCTGGTCACCTGCGATCACGCCTCGAATAGCGTGCCACCCGACCTCGGTGGAACCCTCGGGCTGCCCGCCGACGACATGGCGCGTCACATTGCCTACGATGTAGGCGCACTGGGCGTGGCGCGGGGCCTGGCCGAGGCGCTCGATTCGCCGCTGGCCTGGGCCGACTTCTCGCGGCTGGTGATCGATCCGAACCGCGGCGAGGACGATCCCACGCTGCTGATGCGCCTCTACGACGGGTCGGTGATCCCGGGAAACCGCGCCGCCGATGCCACCGAGAAGCAGCGCCGGCTCGACGCCTACTACCGCCCCTACCACGAGGCGGTGGCGGGGCTCGCAGCGGCGCGCGACGACACGGTGATCATCGCGGTTCATTCCTTTACCCGACAGCTGCGCGGGCGCCCGTCGCGGCCGTGGCACGTGGGGATCCTGCACGCCTGGGACAGACGGCTCGCCGATCCGCTGATCGCCGCGCTCGAGGACGAGCCCGACCTGACCGTCGGCCGCAACCAGCCCTACCCCGGCCACCTTCCCGGGGATTCCATCGACCGGCATGCCCTGCACCACGGCAGGATCAACACGCTGATCGAAGTGCGCAACGACCTGATCGAGACCGAGCAGGCCCAGACCCACTGGGGCGCCCGTCTCGCGCCGCTGATCCAGGCGGCGCTGACCAAGGTGCCCGACTGACGGAGGAGAAGACGACCATGGACGACCAGACCCGGACCGAGATCGAGGCCGCGGCCTTTCGCAGGCTGCGCAAGCACCTCATGGAAGACCGTGAGGACGTGCAGAACATCGACCTGATGAACCTAGCAGGGTTCTGCCGCAACTGCCTGTCGCGCTGGTACCAGGAGGCCGCGAACGAGCGTGGCATCGAGATGACCAAGGAAGAGGCGCGCGAAGTCTACTACGGCATGCCCTATGACGACTGGAAGGCGAAGAACCAGACCGAGGCGGACGATGCCAAGAAGGCCGCCTTCGACGTCGCCTTCCGCGAGAACGTGGGCAAGGACGGCTGAACCGCAGCGGCCCCGCCACGGCGGGGCCCTTCGACAGGAAAGCCTGTCCGCGGCGGCGCTCAGAGGTTGCTGTCGCGGGCGCGCAGCTGGCGGGCCCGGGTGAGGATCGCGTCCTCGACTGCCCGCACGGTGGCGCCGTCGACCGGGCCCGAGCGGGTCTGGATCGCCACGTTCAGCGACCGCGCGTCGAGCGCCGGGTCGGACACGTAGATCGTCGCACGGTAGGCACGGCCACCGCCCGGCGGGGTCCCGTAGCCCGTCGAGATGACGCCGGTGAACGGGTCGACCGATTCAACGGGCAGGAAGTCGAGCACGTCGAGCGAGGCGTTCCAGATGTACTTGTTCACCGCACCGACCTGTCCGGCGTCTCCGCGGTTGCCGAAGATGTCCCAGATGGTCGAGGTCGGGCGCCCCTCGCGACCGTAGATCTCCTGCTCGATGATCCGCTCGGAGGTTTCGGCGTTGCCCGGCGGGACATTCTGCGTGTCGGCGCCGCGACCGTCGAACCATCCCTGCATGGTGCCGCAGCCGGAGAGCATCAGCGCGCCGCTCACAAGAACGACTCCGGTCGCCATCCGCATCTTGTTCATCTGCCCAAGCTCCTGCCCGTCGGTAATCCGTAAGTAGTGTGCCCCTGCATACTCGGCGTCAGGGCGCGCGACAAGTCGTCTATGGCCCCGGCATTTTCCGCCCCTATGCGCGCTCGAAGCCGGCCCCGAAATGCGTTGTGGCAATTGCGCATCACTGATTGGCTTGTTCCGCACGGCCCGCACCGACCAGTTGCAAAGCCGGGGTCCGAAGGCGCATAGAAAGCCCATCAAGGCCGGGCTATCCGGATTGGTACGTGCCTTACGAACACATGAGGGAAACAATGAAAAAGATTCTGTTTGCTACCACCGCGCTGGTTGCAACCGCAGGCGTTGCCTCGGCAGAGATCGCACTGTCCGGGATGGCCGAAATGGGCATCTACAACCCGAACACCGAGACCGCCGACACCCAGTTCTTCACCGACATCGACGTCACCTTCACCATGACCGGTGAGTCGGACAACGGCCTGACCTTCGGCGCATCGATCGACATCGACGAAGCCGGCAACGGCCAGCCGTTCGAGAGCCCCAACACCCAGGGCGGCGAGACCATCTTCGTCTCCTACGGCGGCGCGACCCTGACCATGGGCGACACCGACGGTGCATTCGACGCACGTCTCCCCGAGATGGCGCTCGCAGGCGGCACGCTGGCTGACGACGAAACCGCGCACCTCGGCTTCAACGACGGTGACGGCGACTACGGCGACGCAGACGGCTTCGACGGCTTCGGCGACGGTCAGATCGCTCGCTTCGACTACGCCTACAGCGACTTCACCTTCTCGCTGTCGGCCGAGCAGGTCGCAGACGGCGCAGACGTTGCCGGTCTCGGCGAAACCGTCTGGGGCCTCGGCGTGTCCTGGAGCGGCCAAGTCTCCATGGTCGACCTCACCGTTGGCCTGGGCTACCAGACCCTCGAAGACTACGGCGACACCACCGGTGTTGCAGTCACCGGCGCATTCGCGAACGGCTTCTCGGCTGGCGTGACCTACTCGGTGTGGAACAGCGACATCTCCGGTGTTGACGATCTCGACCACGTCGGCGTCGGCTTCGGCTACGAGATGAACGCAATCGCGGTTGGCCTGAACTGGGGTCAGTTCGACCAGGACGGCGACACCTGGTCCGGCTACGGCCTGGCAGGCACCTACGACCTGGGTGGCGGTCTCGAGGCACGCATGGGCTACAGCTACAACGAAGCTGACGTTGCCGGTTCCTCCGCTGACTACGACACCTGGTCGCTCGGTCTGCGCATGAACTTCTAATCTCCCCGGAGATTGAGGTAAGGAAGAGCGGGCAATTGCCCGCTCTTTTCTTTTGGAACGACCGGTTCGACCGCGAGAGGACCCGCCTGCCCCATGCTGCCGCTTTCGCCCGCGATGAAGACCCGCCTTGTCCAGCAGGCCAAGGCCGAGATGTCCCGCGGACGCCTGCCACAGGCAAGGGCAGCGCTGACCCAGCTGGCGCAGGCCGACCCCGCGAATCCCGAACACCCCTTCCAGCTTTCGCGCATCGCCTTCGAGGAAGGCGACCGCGAGGCCTGTGTCAGCCACCTGCGCCGCGCCGTGGCGCTGGCGCCGAACCATGCGCAGCTCACGCAACACGCGGCAGACCGCTTCCGGCACTTCGGTCTCTCCGACGACGCGCTCGCCGCCTATGACCGGCTGATCGCCGCGGGCGGCAACACCCTGAAGCCCGAAGCCGACAAGGCGCATTACCTGCAGCTTCTCGGGCGCTTCGACGAGGCCGAGAAGATCTTCCGCCGGCTTATCAAGCGCAACCCGGGGCAGGCGCAGCTCTACCGCATCTTCCTCGCGACCAAGAAGCTGACGCCCGCCGACCCGCTGATTCCGGCGATGGAGCGGCTCTGGACCCGCAAGGATCTGCCCGACACCCAGCGGCTGCACATGGGCTTCGCGCTCGGCAAGGCACTGGACGAGACGGGTCATGCCGAAAAAGGTTTTGCCTGCATCGCGCGCGCCAACGCGCTCCAGCGCGCGCAGGCGCCCTACGACCCGGCCGCGCAGGACCGCGAGTTCGCCCGGGTGATCGCCGCGCAGGAGGGGCTGACCTCGCCCCTGTCCGATGGCGACGGCCTGTCCCCGCGTCCGGTCTTCGTGACCGGGATGCCGCGCTCGGGCACCACGCTGGTCGAGCGGGTAATCGCCGCGCACGGCGACGTCGCCGCCGGCGGCGAGCTCGGGATCGCACTGAAACAGGCCTACCGGCTGTTCGGCGCGGGCGAAGCGATGCGCCCGCTCGCCGAGGAACCGGCTGAAAAGATTCGTCGCTTCGCCGAACGCTACACCACGCTCGCCCGCCGCGACGTGCCAGGCGACACGCCGGTCATCACCGACAAGTCGATCCTGTCATACCTGATCCTCGGGCTTCTGCATCATGCCCTGCCCGGCGCGCGCGTCATCGTGGTGCGCCGCGATCCGCGCGACATCGCCCTGTCGATCTACCGCAACTTCTTCGAGACCGGCACCCATCGCTACGGCAACGACCTTGCCGACATCGCCCACGCCATCAAGCGCTTCAACCGGACGGTGGCGCACTGGAAGGCCGCCCTGACCGGCGTGATCCACGAGGTCCGCTATGAGGCGCTCGTGGCCGATCCCGAGCCGCAATCGCGCGCGCTGGTCGCCGCCGCCGGTCTTGACTGGCAGGACGCCTGCCTCGAATTCTACCGCCAGACCGACGCCGTGAAGACGCTCAGCGTGAGCCAGGTCCGGCAGCCGATCTACCGCAGCTCTGCGCAGGCCTGGACCCGCTTCGAGCGCGAGCTGAAACCCTTCTTCGACGCTTGGGGAGACGAACCATGGGACTGACCGAGATCCGCGACCGCGTCGCGAAAGCCGAATCCGAGGCGGGCCGCGCGCCCGGGTCGGTGCAGCTCATCGCGGTGAGCAAGGTGCAGCCGCTCGAACGGGTCGAGGCGGTGCTCGAGCAGGGCCACCGTCTGTTCGGCGAGAACAAGGTGCAGGAGGCGCAGGGCAAGTGGCCCGCCTTCAAGGAACGGTTCGAGGGCGTCGATGTCCACCTGATCGGCCCGCTGCAGACCAACAAGGCGCGGCAGGCGATGGAGCTGTTCTCGGCGATCCACTCGGTCGACCGGCCGAAGCTTGCCAACACGCTGGCGCGGCTCGCGCAGGAGACCGGCGCCTGCCCCGATCTCTTCGTGCAGGTCAACACCGGCGAAGAGCCGCAGAAGGCCGGCATCCTGCCCGCCGAGGCCGACGCCTTCATCGCCGAGGTGCGCGCCCTCGACCTGCCGATCAAGGGTCTGATGTGCATCCCGCCGGTCGAGGAAACGCCGTCGCTGCATTTCGCCCTGCTCGCCAAGATCGCCGCCCGCAACGGGCTCGAGGGTCTGTCGATGGGCATGAGCTCGGATTTCGAGGAGGCGATTTCGCTCGGCGCGACCCATGTCCGCGTGGGCTCGGCGATCTTCGGCGAACGCGACTACGGATGACGCGGCCCCGCCCCGCGCACCCGAATCCGGCAGGTGATGCGCAATCGCCCGCGCGTGTTCCGCCCTGCCTTGCGCATGGTCGCGGTCGGGGCTAGGCCTGCGCCATGCGGATCATCCGGGACTATCAATACGTCGACCCCGAGGACCGAGGCGCCAGCGTCGCCATCGGGAATTTCGACGGCGTGCATCGCGGCCACCAGGCGGTCATCGACCTCGCGCGGGAGGCGGGCGGCGGCGCGCCGCTCGGCGTGCTCACCTTCGAGCCGCACCCGCGCGAATATTTCGCCCCCGACGCCCCGCCCTTCCGGCTGATGTCGTCGAAGGCGCGTGCCACGCGGCTGGCCAAGCTCGGGGTCGACCGTCTCTACGAGCTCAACTTCAACAACGCGCTCGCGGCGCTCACCCCCGAGGAGTTCGCCCGCCGGGTGATCGCCGACGGGCTGGGCCTGTCGCACGTGGTGGTCGGCGCGGATTTCTGCTTCGGCAAGAACCGTGCGGGCACCGTCGAGCACCTGAAGCGCTTCGGCGCCGAGATGGGGTTCGGCGTGACCGTGGCCGAGATCCTTGCCCATGACGGCGGACAGGTGAGCTCGACCGCGATCCGGCAGGCCCTGACCGACGGACGCCCGCGCGAGGCAGCGGCGCTTCTCGGCCACTGGCACCGCATCGAGGGCACCGTGATCGGCGGCGAGCAGCGCGGCCGCGAGCTGGGCTATCCCACCGCCAACATGTCCATAGACGGGCTGCACCCGCCGAAGCTCGGCGTCTACGCTGTGCTGGTCGACGTTCTGACCGGCGAGCACAAGGGCCAGTATCACGGCGCCGCCTCCATCGGGGTGCGGCCCATGTTCGGCGAGAACACTCCGAACCTCGAGACCTTCCTCTTCGACTTCAAGGGCGACCTCTACGGCGCCACACTCTCGGTCGGGCTGGTGGACTACCTGCGCCCCGAGCAGAAGTTCGACGACCTCGATGCCCTCATCGCGCAGATGGACGCCGACTGCGCCCGCGCCCGCGACGTGCTGTCCGCCCCATGAGCGACGATCCCATCGACCGCGGCGGTCTTGCGCCCCGCTTCTGGGAGCGCAAGCCGCTCGACCAGATGACCGACCGCGAATGGGAAGCGCTCTGCGACGGCTGCGGCAAGTGCTGCCTCAACAAGCTCGAGGACGAGGAAAGCGGCGAGGTCGCCCTGACCTGCGTCGCCTGCCGGCTGTTCGACGACGAGAGCTGTCGCTGCGCGCAATATCCGATCCGCCACCAGTTCGTGCCCGAGTGCATCGTGCTGAAACCGTCCAACATCGACGATCACGCCTACTGGATGCCCGAGACCTGCGCCTACCGGCTGCTCTGGCAGGGCAAGCCGCTCCACGACTGGCACCCGCTGATCTCGGGCGATCCCGAGACCGTGCACCAGGCGGGCGTCTCGATGCGCCACCGCACCGTGCCCGAGTTCGAGATCGACGAGGACGACTGGGAAGACCATATCATCGAGGAGCCGACCTGATGTTCTTTGCCTCCGACAATTCCGGCCCGGTCCCGCCGCAGGTGCTCGAGGCGCTCGCCCGTGCCAACGACGGCCACGTCGCGGGCTACGGCGACGACGCCCTGACCCGGGATGTCACCGAACGCCTGCGCGCCCTCTTCGAGGCCCCCGAGGCGGCGGTCTACCTCGTGCCCACGGGCACCGCCGCGAACGTGCTGGCGCTCGCCACGCTTTGCCCGCCCTATGCCACGGTGTTCTGCTCGCCGGTCGCGCATATCCACGAAGACGAGTGCAACGCGCCCGAGTTCTTCACCGGTGGCGCCAAGCTGACCCTCGTCGGCAACAGCGACCGCATGACCCCCGACGCCCTGCGCGCCGCCATCGAGGCCGAGGAAAGCCGCGGCGTGCACGGCCCCGAGCGCGGGCCCGTCTCGATCACCCAGCTCACCGAGCGCGGCAACGTCTACTCGCTCGACGAGATCCGCGCGCTGGCGGACGTGGCACATGACTACGGCCTGCCGGTGCACCTCGACGGCGCCCGCTTCGCCAACGCCGCCGTGAAGCTCGGCGCCACCCCGGCCGAGATGAGCTGGAAGGCCGGCGTCGACGTCTGCGTCTTCGGCGGCACCAAGAACGGCCTGATGGGTGTCGAGGCGGTGCTGATCTTCGACCCGGAGAAGGCGCGCGGCTTCGAGCGTCGCCGCAAGCGCGGCGCCCTGCTCTTCTCCAAGCACCGCTATCTCGCGGCCCAGATGGACGCCTACCTGCAGGACGATCTCTGGCGCGATCTGGCCGAACGGGCCAATGCGCGCTGCGATCAACTCGTGCAGGGGCTCAAGGGCTTGGGCCTGACCGTCGCCAACGACCGTCACGCCAACATCGTGTTCTTCGAGATGTCCCGCGCCGCCCACCGCAAGGTGCAGGCCGCCGGCGCCGTCTACAGCCTCTGGGGCGCCGCCGAGGGCCCCGACGACGCACCTGCGCTGGCCCGGCTCGTCTGCGACTGGTCGGTCACCCCCGAGGCCGTCACGGCTTTCCTCGACACCGTGGCCGACGCGATCGCCTGACAGGCGGCACGCTGGGCCGAGCAGTGCCGGCCCACGCTGCCCTCTCAGGGAGAGTTTCAACCCAGGGCTTCCCTCGGGCGCGGGGCATCTGCCCCGTCGCCGGGGTCAGTTCATCTGGAAATGAAGCTCGTAGCTGCCGTCGTTGAACGCCCCGAATATCTCGGGGATGTCGGGATGGTCGACCGGCTCGCCCGAGTAATCCGCGATCAGGTTCTGCTCGGACACGTAGGCCACGTAGAAGCTCTGTTCGTTCTCCGCGAGCAGGTGGTAGAATGGCTGATCCCGGGTCGGACGCGAGTCCTCGGGAATCGCCTCGTACCATTCCTCGGTGTTGCTGAACTCGGGGTCGACATCGAACACGACGCCGCGGAACGGATGCTTCCGATGACGGACGACCTGGCCCAGATGGTATTTTGCGCGCTGTGTATTCATATCAACCTCTTGGACCAAGTCTTGTCATTTTCGCGGCAAGTTGTCCAATTGAAGGAGGTATTTCCACGGAAACACTCTGTGAACCTGCTTCCGACAGTGCCCCGGCCGGGGCACGCCACCTTCATCACATTCCAATAAGGTAAGACCTGCGCCCCCGGTTTCCAGCGGAAATGTGATTCCAAGATCCGGCGCGATGCGATACCATGAGCCCGAGGCAGTAGACCAAAAATACAACGAAAAGCGAGAGGCAGATGAGCAGATGGCTTCGCGCGTTGGTGATCGTTCTTCTTGCGGCGTCCTGTGGCGGCGGAGGCAGCGGTACCTCGCCCCGCAACCTTGACGACGCCTGTTCGATTCTCGAGCAACGCCCCCATTACTTCCGCGCCATGCGCGCGGCGGAACGCAAGTGGGGCGTGCCCGTGCACGTCCAGATGGCGACGATCTACCAGGAAAGCAAGTTCAAGTCCGACGCGAGGACCCCGTTCCGCTACGCGCTCGGCGTGATCCCCTACGGCAGACAGAGCTCGGCCTTCGGGTACAGCCAGGCGCTCGACGGCACCTGGGACGAATACCTGGAACTGACCGGCACGCGCCGCGCCCGCCGCGACGACATCCGCGATGCCACGGACTTCATGGGCTGGTACATGGCCGGCTCGCGCGACCGGCTCGGGCTGAGCCTGCGCGACGCCCGCAACCAGTACCTCGCCTACCACGAGGGCCGCGCCGGCTTCTCGCGGGGCAGCTACAACAGCAAGGCCTGGCTTCTGCGGGTGGCTGACGAGGTCGGCAACCGCGCCCTCATCTACGAGGTCCAGCTCGCCAATTGCCGCGCGGCACGCTGAGCCCGCCGCGCGTTCGTGGCTTTTCGGGGTGGCGTCAGTTCGCCACCCTGTTCACATCGAAGACGCTGTTCGACAGGCTGGTCTTCTGAAGCCCACCCAGCACCACGGTCGTCTTCGATCCGTTGCCGTCGGTGATGATCCACTGGCGCAGCTCGACCGGGTTGCCGGTGAACTTCATCTGGATCGACCCGTATTCCGGCCGCTTGGGATCCTGCGCGGTCACCGTGGTGGCGGTGCCGTCGTAGCCGTGCCCCGTGACCATGCCGGCCCGGCCGAGGTTCACGTTCCGCGCAAGGATGATCGACAGCGGCGTCTGGCTCAGCGGGTAGGTCTCGGGCTGACCGCCGACCTTGCGGTCGAAGATGTAGACCGCGCCCGACCACGCCAGCACCAGCGCCTGCTCCGGCGGATTGTATTCGAACCGCGCCTTGCCCGGCCGCTTGATGTAGATGGTGCCGGTCGAGATCGAACCGTCGCCGTTGATCTGCGTGAACGGGCTCTTCGCGGACTGGATCGAGTTCAGGTACTGCGAGATCTGGTTCAGCGAGAGTTTCTGCGCCGCCGCCGGAAAGGCGGTCAGCATCAGCGCGGTCAGCGCGACGGGAATGAGTCGGAGCATATGGTCTTCCTTTGTCCTGCTCTGGTCGGCCCCGCATGCCAGACGGGGACAGGTTATGCGATAGCGGTGCCGCTCAGGCGGATATCAGCAGCCAGCCGCCGCCGATCAAGGCGGCCGCCGCCGCCACGAGCGCAATTGCCATGAGAATGCCGTCATTGAGCGTGATCGCCAATCCCAGCAGCGCGATGGCAAGCATCGGGATCAGCGCCGCGAAGGGCACCAGTTCGAGCGGCGGCACCATGAGGCAGAGAACCGCCACCAGCACCGCGGCGAACTTCTGCACCGGTGGTGCACTCAGCACCTCCAGACGCGGTCTGAACACCGCGTCGAGCCTGTCTGCCCAGGGTCTCAGCCGGTCGGTCGCATGATGGATGCTCTGGTCCTCGACCGAGCGCTCCCGCACCATCTGCGGCAGCCAGATCCGGCTCTGGCCGAACAGGCTCTGCACCGCGATGAGCAGGATGGCCACGGCAAAGAGGCTCGGCACGGTCGGGATCGCCCCGAGCGGCGAGATCACCAGCAGCGCCGGGACGAAGAGCAACGGCCCCAGACCACGGTCGCCGATGTCCGACACCACGTCGCCGACCGAGACCTGCGCCTCGTGCCGGGCGCGGTCGTTCAGCGTGTCGAGCAGGGCATTGACGGATTGGTCGGACGGCATCGGGATCTCCATCGGGTCGCCATCCAACGCCGCAGGGCGAAACCCGTTCCCGATCCCGTGAACTCCGGCGGCAGGGGAGGGGAGGCCGCCCCTGCCTTCTTCTGGCTGAAAATATCCCGGGGGTGTGGGGGCAGCGCCCCCACTTCGGACGGTCAGGCCTGTTCCGGCACCAGGATCTCGCGCTTGCCGACATGGTTCGCCGACGACACGACACCCTCGTCTTCCATCTGCTCCACCAGGCGCGCGGCCTTGTTGTAGCCGATGCCCAGCTTGCGCTGGATATAGGAGGTCGAGCACTTGCGGTCCTTGATGACGATGGCCACCGCCTGGTCGTAGAGCGCGTCCTCGCCGCCGGTGTTGCCACCGGTGTTGAGACCCAGCACCGCGTCGATGTTGTCGGCCTTCTCGTCGTCGGGGCCCTGCTGCACGCCGCTGACGTATTCCGGCGGGCCGAAGGCCTTGAGGTGGTTGACCACCTCCTCGACCTCTTCGTCCGACACGAACGGCCCGTGGCAGCGGGTGATCTTGGCACCGCCCGCCATGTAGAGCATGTCACCCATGCCCAGCAGCTGCTCGGCGCCCATCTCGCCGAGGATGGTGCGACTGTCGATCTTCGAGGTGACCTGGAAGGAAATCCGGGTCGGGAAGTTCGCCTTGATGGTGCCGGTGATGACGTCGACCGAGGGGCGCTGCGTGGCCATGATCAGGTGGATGCCGCTCGCCCGCGCCATCTGCGCAAGACGCTGGATGCAGGCCTCGATCTCTTTCCCCGCGACCATCATCAGGTCGGCCATCTCGTCGACGATGACGACGATGTAGGGCATCTTCTTCGGTTCGATCTCTTCCGTCTCGAACACCGGCTCGCCGGTGTCGTCGTCGAAGCCGGTCTGCACCGTGCGCGAGAACATCTCGCCCTTCTTCAGCGCCTCCGCGACGCGGCCGTTGTAGCCGTCGATGTTGCGGACGCCCATCTTCGACATCTTGCGGTAGCGGTCTTCCATTTCGCCCACGACCCACTTCAGCGCCACGACGGCCTTCTTGGGGTCGGTCACCACCGGCGACAGCAGGTGCGGGATGCCGTCGTAGACCGACAGTTCCAGCATCTTGGGGTCGATCATCACCAGCCGCAGGTCGTCGGGGCTGAGCTTGTAGAGCAGCGACAGGATCATCGTGTTGATCGCCACCGACTTGCCCGAGCCCGTGGTGCCCGCGATCAGCAGGTGAGGCATCTTGGCGAGGTTGGCGACCATCGCGTCGCCGCCGATGTCCTTGCCGAGCGCCAGCGGCAGCTTCTGGTTGCCGTCGCCGTAGTCGCGGCTCGAGAGGATCTCGCGGAAGCTCACCATCTCGCGGTTGTCGTTGGGCAGTTCGATGCCGATCACCGAGCGGCCCGGCACGGTCGAGACCCGCGCCGACAGCGCCGACATCGACCGGGCGATATCGTCGGACAGACCGATGACACGGCTTGCCTTCAGACCGGGCGCGGGCTCCAGCTCGTACATGGTGACCACCGGGCCGGGGCGGACCGAGACGATCTCGCCCTTCACGCCGTAGTCCTCGAGCACCGTCTCGAGCATCCGCGCGTTCTCCTCGAGCGCCTCGTCGCTGAGGTGATGGCGCTCGATGGCCTCGGGGTTGGTCAGCAGGCTGAGCGGCGGGAACTCGTAATCCGATGCCGGATCCTCGAGCCCCACGGTCTGCGCACCTGCGCCATGCGCCTGCGCGGCGGGCTGCATCGGGGTCGGTTCGCTCTTCTGCACCACGCGCGTCGGCTGGTCCGATGCCGCGGCCGCGGCCGCGGCCGGCGCGCGGGCCGGAGACGGGGCGGGAGCCGGGGCCGGCGCGGGAGACGGAGCCGGCGCGACCCGCTGCTCGCGGGGCATCGCGGGCGTCTCGGTGTCGCGGGCCTCGGCGGCGCGCATGCGCGGTTCGGGCGCCGCGACCGGGGCCGGCTGCGGTTCGGCCTCCGGCATCGCGCGGCTGTCGCCGTAGTCGTCGAAATCGCGGAAGTCGGCGAAATCGTCCTGGTCGTCGGTGACCGTGTCGTCGGGCTCGGGTTCCAGCTCGAAGGCCGGCGCCGGCGGAACGGTCCGCTCGGGCGCGGCGACCCGCGCCATCCCCTCTGCCCCGCCGGCGGGGGCCGACAGCGGCGGCTCGGGCGGCAGCGTATGCGGGTGGGCGTGCGCCGCGGTGAGCGGCGGCTCGCTGCGACGGGCCGAGGGATCGCGGTAGATCAGCGGCTCGGGCCGGCGGCCACGTCCCTTGGTCAGCGGCTTGCTCGGGTCGTATTCGAACTCGGGCTCGATCTCGATCATCGGGGCACCGCGACGGGCGCGGATCACGTCGGCGATCTTGGCCCGGATGCGGTCCTCGCCCGGCTCGGCGAACTCGTCGCCGTAGAGATCGCCGGCATCGACCAACTCGGGGTCGGGCAGCGGCTCCGAGGGGCGCCGGATCAGCGAGGGCACGCGCGCCAGCAGGCCGGGCTTCTTCGGCTCGGGTGCGGGCTCGACCCAGTCCATCTCGGGTGCGTCGGCGTAGTGGTCGTAGGCAGGCTCGGGCGCCGAGGCCTGCGGCATCGGCTCAGGCGCGGCATTGCGCACCACCGACGGCGGCGCGCGGCGGACCACGGCGGGCGCCGGGATCGCCTCCTGTGCCGCGGCCCAGGCGGCGGCCTCGGCCTCTTCCTGGCGGCGGCGCTCGCGACGGGCGGACTGCGCCGCCTGCATGTTCTGCGCGGCGGAGACCGAGGCGCTGGCCCCCCGCCCGAGCAGTGTCAGCAGGGTGGCGTAGACCATCACCATGCCGACCAGCAGGAAGCGGGCGATGCCCCGCAACTCGTTGCGGGTGAAGCCCAGCACGAAGCCGCCCATGGCGAGCAGCCCGACGGCAAGCACCACCATCACCAGCTTCAGGCCAAGGCCCGCGCCCAGCGGCAGGATTCCCAGCAGCGAGCCCATCATCATGTCGCCGAAGAGCCCGCCCAGCCCGAAGCTGTGGCTCCACTCGGGGCCGACGGTCTGGCCGGCGGCGTAGATGGCCGAGAGCGCGATCCAGATCGGAGCGAAGACGATCCGCGAGAGCGCGCGCTCTTCGCCCTGGTGTGCGGCGAGGCGAACGCCCCACACCATGAGCACGAGCGCGATACCCCAGCTGCCCCAGCCGACGATCATGAACAGCGGCGCCGCGATCGAGGCGCCGATCCGGCCCATCCAGTTCTGCACCGGCGCGTCGGTCGCCGACATCCACGACGGGTCGTCCGGCGTGTAGGAAGCGATCATCGCCGCGGCCATCAGCCCCAGCGCCACCAGAGCAAGCCCGGCCAGTTCCTTGCCGCGCTTCTCGATCGCCGCCTGCATGTTGCTGTCGAAGAGGGGATCGCGTCCCCGTGCCTGATATGCCATCGCTCGCCTCGTCTTTTTCTTATCGCTCATAGAGACAGTCACGGATCCGCGTGAGTCCCTGTTCGGTCTCGTCCTCGGGGGCCACCAGCGCGACCCTTATGAACGCCCGCCCCGGGTTGCCCGCTTCGGTATCACGCGACAGGAAGAGCCCCGGCAGGACCCGCACGCCCGTCTCGGTCCAGAGCTTCAGCGCCGCCGCCTCGCCGTCTTCGACCGGCAGCCAGAGGAAGAAGCCCGCCTGCGGCGGCTCGTAGCCCGGCACGCCCGCGAAGATGCGGTCGGCCATCTCGAACTTCGCGGCGTAGCGGGCCCGGTTCTCGACCACGTGCTCCTCGTCGGCCCAGACCCTCTCGCTGACGCGCTGGATCGGCAGCGGCAGCGGGGCACCGGCGTAGGCGCGCAGTTGCCGGATACGGGCAATGCACTCCGGTCCGCCGGCGACGAACCCCGAGCGGAGCCCGGGCAGGTTCGACCGCTTCGACAGCGAATGGAAGATCACCACGCGTTCGGGATCCGCGCCGATCTCATGCGCCACCTGCAACGCGCCCACCGGCGCCTCGCCCCGGTAGATTTCCGAGTAGCACTCGTCGGCGAGGATACGGAAATCATGCTTCTCCGCGAGCCTGATCAGCCGGGTCCAGTAGGCCCGGTCGGCCGCGGCGCCCTGCGGATTCGCGGGCGAGCAGATGTAGCACAGCGTCGCGCGGTCGAGGATGTCCCCGGGCAGGCTCTCGTAATCGGGAAGATGCCCGCTTTCCGAGGTCGCGTTGACGAACACCGGCTCGGCGTCGATCGACGCCGCGGCGACCGCGTAGACCTGGTAGAACGGATTCGGCATCAACACGGTCGGCCGCTGGCCGCGCTTGGTTTCGGGACCGAGGGCCATCGCCGCGTTGTAGAGCCCTTCGCGCGTGCCGTTCAGCGGCGCGACGCAGGTGCCCGGATCCAGCGTCACGCCGTAGCGGCGCGCGATCCAGTCGGCAATCGCCGCCTGCAACTCGGGCGTGCCCTCGTTCGGCGGATACTTCGCGAATCCCCCGACGTTGGCCGCCAGCACCTCGCCCACCCACTCGGGAAACGGGTGCTTGGGCTCGCCGATCGACATGTGAGTCACCGGACCGCCCGGCGCATGCGCGTCGAGCAGCGCCCGCAGACGCGGGAACGCATAGGGCGGCAGGTTCGAGAACCGCTCGGGAAACATGGGCAAGTCTGCCTTTGGCTGCCTGTGGTACTGCTTATGTTTTTCGGGGTCGTTTTCGCCCCGTTTTGCCGGAAGGATACGGGATTGGCCGGCGCCTCGTCCAGCGCCGTGATCCGGCGGAGCGGGGATGTGGCGCGAAAGCCTCAGGGGGCCGGCAAAGCGTGCAAGCCCCCTTTGGCGTTGCATTTTCCGCCGTTTCGCCATGTGCGGGCCGGCGGCTGTGCGCCCTGCCCTCGCCCTGCCCCGGTCCGGCCTCAGCCGCGCATCAGCTCGGGCAGGTCTCCGGAAATGCCGGCAGCCTCGCGGATGAAGCCGCGGCGCAGACCGGGCAGCGCGTTCACCGCCGCCATCCCGAGGTCGCGGCCGAGCCGCAGAAGCGGGTTGTCGTTCGAGAAGAGCCGATTGAACAGGTCGGTCGCCGCCGCGAGCGAGGCGGTGTCGAAGCGCCGCCACTGCTGGTAGCGTTCGAGCACCAGCGGCGAGGCGAAATCCTCGCCCCGGCGCACCGCGTGGCCCAGCACGTCGGCCAGAGCCGCCACGTCGCGCAGCCCGGCGTTGAGTCCCTGCCCCGCGATCGGATGCATCCCGTGGGCCGCGTCGCCCACCAGCGCCAGCCGCTCCGCGACGAAGGCATTCGCCAGCGTCAGGTTCAGCGGGTAGGCGAACCGCTGGTCGGCCAGCGAGATGTCTCCGAGGAAGTCGCCGAAGCGCGGCCGCAGCACGTCGAGGTAGGCCTCGTCGGGCAGCGCATTGATCGCGCGGGCCGCCTCGTCGCGCTCGCTCCAGACGATCGAACTGCGGTTGCCCGGCAGCGGCAGGATCGCCAGCGGCCCCGGCGGCATGAAGAACTGGTGCGCGACACCGTGGTGCGGCTTTTCATGCGCGATGGCGCAGACCAGCGCGGTCTGGCCATAGGACCAGCCAGTGCGCCGGATGCCCGCCCGCGCGGCCGTGCCGCTGCGGCGCCCGTCGGCGCCCACCAGCAGTCGCGCGCGCAGCACGTCGCCCCCGGCCAGCGTCACGGTCACGCCATGCGGCCCGGCTTCCTGCGCGATCACCGTCTCGCCGGCGCGCTGGGTCACATGCGGCGAGGCGTCCATCGCCGTCTTGAGCGCGCGGCGCAGGTAGCGGTCCTCGACCATCTGGCCCATCGGGCCTTCCTCGATCTCGGCCGAATCGAAATGCAACCCGAGGAACACGCGCGCCTCGCCGACGCGCCCGTCGGTGACCTTGATCTCGTGCATCGGCTGGGCGTGCTCCGAAAGCTCCTCCCAGAGGCCGAGATTCGCCAGCATCCGAACCGAGGCGAGCGCCAGCGCGTAGCCCCGCCCGTCGAAATCGTCACCGGCGCGGGTGTCGTCGGGCAGCGCGTCGATGACGGTGCTGCGCAGACCGGCCTGTGCCGCGGCGAGCGCAAGGGCCGGGCCGTTGAGGCCACCGCCGACGATGAGGATATCGCAATCATGTTCCATGCGGGCAAATATGCGCCCCTGCCCGGGATTGTCCATGCGCTGCGCTGCCGCTACCGTCGCCGCCAACAGGAAAGGGCATGACATGAGCGACTTGACGGAACTGAGCGCGGCGGATCTCGGGCGGGGCATCGGCAGCGGAGAGATCGACCCCGTCGCGCTGACGCAGGCCTTTCTCGACAAGATCGAGGCTCACCCGCTGGCAGACCGCATCTATGCCCGCCTGACGCCGGACCGCGCGCTGGCCGAGGCCGAGGCCGCCCGCAAGCGCGCCGCAGCCGGGCAGCGCCGCTCGCCGCTCGACGGGGTGCCGGTAAGTTGGAAGGATCTCTTCGACACCGCCGGTGTCGCGACCGAGGCAGGCTCGAAGCTGCTCGAGAACCGCATACCCGAAGACGATGCCGAGGTGCTGAAGGTGGCGACAGCCATGGGCCTCGTCTGTCTCGGCAAGACCCACATGTCCGAGCTCGCGTTCTCGGGGCTGGGGCTCAACCCGGTGACGGGGACGCCGCCTTCGGTCAACGACCCCGACGCCGTGCCCGGCGGCTCATCGTCTGGCGCGGCGGCCTCGGTGGCCTTCGGGCTGGCGCCGGCGGCGATCGGCTCGGACACCGGCGGCTCGGTGCGGATCCCCTCGGCGTGGAACGACCTCGTGGGGCTCAAGACCACCGCCGGTCGGATGTCGCTCGACGGCGTGGTGCCGTTGGCCAAGACCTTCGACACGGTGGGCCCGCTCTGCCGCACCGTCGAGGACGCCGCGCTGGTCTTCGCGGCGCTCGAAGGCCGCGCAGCACCGGACCTCAGGGGGGCTTCGCTGAAGGGACGGCGGTTCGCGCGTCTGACCACCATCGTGCTCGACGACCTGCGGCCCGAGCCCGCAAAGGCCTACGCGACGGCGCTCGACCGGCTGGCCGACGCCGGCGCCGAGATCGTCGACCTCGACGTGCCCGAACTGGCCGTGCCCATGGGCGACGCGGGCCTGCTCTTCACCACCGAGGCCTGGGCCAACTGGGGCGAGGCCATCGACGCCAATCCCGACGTGATGTTCCCGCCGATCCGCGAGCGCTTCGCGGCGGGCCGCAACGCCAACGGCGCCGAGCACTGGCGTGCGCTCGAACGCATGGCCGCCGCGCGTGCCGCGTGGGCCGCGGCGACCGCGGAATTCGACGCGGTGCTCTGCCCCACCGCCCCGAACCTGCCCCCGAACCTGGCAAAGCTCATGGAACAGGGCGAATACTACGTCACCGAGAACCTGCTTACCCTGCGCAATACGCGGGTCGGCAATGTCATGGGCCTCTGCGCCCTGAGCCTGCCGACCGGGCTGCCTTCCTGCGGGATCTCGCTGATGTGCCCGCCCAACGCCGAGGACCGGCTGCTGCGCCTCGGGGCCGCCGCCGAGGCTGCGCTGGCCTGAGCCCCCCTGCCCTTCCCCGGCGCGCTTCCCTTGACGGGGCGCGCGTGCCAGAACCCTTCCGAGGGTTTTCAGGGAGGACAGGAGACCATGACCGAGAAATGCGTGATCGTGACCGGGGCGGCCCGGGGCATCGGGCTGGCCAGCGCGGACCTCTTCCGCGAGGAAGGCTGGAAGGTGGTCATCGTCGACCGCGACAGGGGCGCGCTCGACGAGGTGGCCGCCGCCCGGCCCGACCTGCTGGCGCTGCCGCATGACGTGTCGGACCCCGATCAGGTCGCCGCGATGCTGCGCGACACGCTCGCATGGGCCGGGCGGCTCGACGCGCTGGTCAACAACGCCGGCGTCGCCGAGTTCGGCCCGATCCGCGACTGCGACTTCGCCATGTGGCGGAGGGTGATGGCCACCAATCTCGACGGCGTGTTCCTCTGCAGCCAGGCCTGCACCGAGGCGCTTGCCGCGACCCGGGGCGCCATCGTCAACATCGCCTCGATCAGCGGGCTGCGCGCCTCGACCCTGCGGGTTGCCTACGGCACCTCGAAGGCCGCGGTGATCCAGCTTACCAAGCAGTATGCCGCGGAGCTGGGCGAAGTCGGCGTACGGGTGAACTGCGTAGCGCCGGGACCGGTGCGCACCAAGCTCGCGATGGCGGTGCATTCGCAGGAGATCATCGACGCCTATCACGACGCGATCCCGCTGAACCGCTACGGCTCCGAGCGCGAGCTGGCCGAAGCCATCGTGTTCCTGGCGTCCGAGCGGGCGTCCTATGTTACCGGGCAGGTGCTGGCGGTCGACGGCGGGTTCGACTCGACCGGCGTTGGCCTGCCGGCCCTGCGCGGCCGGGTCTCGGACCCCGCCTGACGGCTTCCGACAGAACAGGACCGGCGCCACGAGGACGCCGGTCCATTGCCATTCAGCCGAGGCGAGCCGTTACTTGATGCGCTGGCCGTTGGCGAAGACCTGGCCGTTCTCGCGCACCTCGATCTTCGAGGTCATCGTGTCGGGCTCGGAGCCCGGAACGCCGAACATGCTCATCATCATGCGCGTGCCCATGGCCTGCTCTTCGGGGATGAAGCCCATTTCGACCAGCCTGTCGATCAGCCCGTTGGCGCCCGCGACGGTGAGGTCGATCGCACCGCTCGGCGCCGGCATCCCGTCGAAGGTCTCGAGATCACTGTTGTCGAAGGTGAAGGCGCCGCTGCCGGTGATCTCGGCGCCCACCGCCTTGACCTGCAGGTTCTCGAGCGTCAGCGCGTTCAGCTCACCCGGCTTGGTGTCACCCCCCTCGAGCGTCTCGACCTGCTCGGGATCGAGGAAATCGATGTAGGGCGTCGCCTTGCCGGTAAGATCGAGCGCGATGGTGGCCGGATCGCGCGGCAGCACCTGCCCCGGATCGAAGATGTTCCAGATCATGTCGCTGGTGGTGAACCCCGCCAGCGTCAGCCCCAGCGAGAAATCCTGCGGCTCGTCGGACTTGCTGAGCGGCGCCGAAAAAGAGAGCCCCATCTCGTCCATCTCGGCACTGAGCGGAAACGGGAACTCCGGCGTCGTCATCGAGATGTTCAGCGCCTGCGCGCTGGTCGCGTAGCGCACCCCGTCCGGCGAGAGCGCGAACTCGAAGCTGCCACCCTCGCTCGACGATTCCCCGGTCGTCGCCTTGCCATCCTCGGTACCCGAGAACTGGCTCTCGCTCGCGTCGTAGCTCATGCGACCACTGACCGAGAAGCCCGCCTCCAGGAGTGCCGGCATGTCGCTCGTGTCGAGCCCCATCGGAACGGTGGAATCGCTTTCGATGGCGAAGCCGCTCATCGAGCCCTTGAACATGCCGCTGTTCTCGCTGTCGCCATCGACCTCGGGATCGCGCCCGAAGATGTCGTATGCAAGCTCGCCCAGCGAGGCGGTCTGCACGATGTGACGCTGCTCACCGGTCACGGTGACCTGCGTCTCGCCGTCGACCGGGCCGGCCGAAAGGGTCGCCCGCGCCGCGCTGCGCGGGATGTCCTCGCCGTCGACGGTCAGGCTGCCCAGCGCCAGCGTCATCCGCGTGGCCTCGTAGTCATAGGTCATGTCGCCGGGCGATCCCGACACGAGCATCGAGAAGCCTTCGAGCCCATGGTCGATCACCATCTGCATCGACTCCTCGTCCTCTGGCGCCACATCGACCGAGATCGGGATGGACTGCGGCAGATCGACACGCACCGACCCGTCGCCGGTGTCGGTGAAGGTCATCTGCTCCATCGCCATCGACAGGCCGCCGTTGGCGTCGGGAATCGCCAGCCGCAGGCTCAGGTCCGAGACGGTCAGCGTGTCGCCGGCCATGCTCTCCGTCGCCGAGACCTCGTAGCCGAAGCTCTGCAGGTAGGCATCGAGGTCGTCCCAGACCTGCTGGGGCGTGACATCGGCCATGGCGGGCTGCGCCGCCAGCAGCGCCGCCACCCCGAATGTTGCCGTCTGGTTCGCGAACCGCATGATGTGCCCCTTCCTTCGTACGGACATAGTTTGCCCAAAGCTTCTGCCCCCGCTCGGGCGGGGTCAAGAGGCTGGACCGGTGGTATTCCGGCCTTTACCAAGGAGGAGAATCGAAAAAACGAGGCAGCCCATGGACCTGACAGGGAAAACCGCGCTCATTACCGGCGCAAGCCGGGGCATCGGCGCCGCCACCGCCCGGGCCTTTGCCGAGGCCGGCGCCAAGGTGGCGCTGGTGGCCCGCAGCCGCGATGCCATCGCCGATCTCGCCGGCGAGATCGGCCCCGCCGCCGTCGCCATCCCCTGCGAGATCTCGCGCTACTGGGAAGTCGAGCAGGCGGTACAGAACTGCCTGCGGGCCTTCGGCTCGCTCGACATCCTCGTCAACAATGCCGGCGTGATCGACCCCATCGCGCCGCTCGGGGCGAGCGATCCGGCGGACTGGGATGCGCTGATCGACATCAACATCAAGGGCGTCTACCACGGCATGCGCGCCGCGCTGCCGGTCATGGAAGAGGCCGGCGGCGGAACGATCCTGACCATCGGCTCCGGCGCCGCCCAGCGCCCGCTCGAGGGCTGGTCGGCCTATTGCACGTCGAAGGCGGGCGCGCTGATGCTCACCCGCGCCGCCGACGAGGAATACCGCGACAAGGGCATCCGCGCGATGTCGCTGTCCCCCGGCACCGTGGCGACCGACATGCAGCGCACCATCAAGGCGAGCGGCGTCAACGCCGTCAGCGAGCTCGACTGGTCCGATCACATCCCGCCCGAGTGGGTCGCGCAGACCCTGCTGTGGATGTGCAACTCGGAAGCCGACCGCTTCCTCGGCGGCGAGATCTCGCTGCGCGACGAGGACATCCGCAAGACGGTCGGCGTCGCATGATCTCGCTCGAACGGGACGAGGGCTACTGGATGGCGGTCATCGACCGTCCGGACAAGGCCAATTCGCTGACGCCCGAGATGCTCGAGAAACTCTGCGAGATCGCCGAGGCCGCGCGCGACGCGCAGGTGCTGGTGCTGACCGGGGTGGGCAAGGTGTTCTCGGCCGGGGCCGACCTCGAGGCGGCCCGCGCGGGCCTTGCCACCTCGCCGCTCTGGGAGCGGCTGTCTGGCGCGCTGGCCCGGCTGCCCGGGCTCACGATCTGCGCGCTCAACGGCACCGTCGCGGGGGGCGCCATGGGCATGGCGCTGGCCTGCGACCTGCGCATCTCGGTGCCCGGCGCCAAGGTGTTCTACCCGGTGATGAAGCTCGGCTTCCTGCCGCAACCCTCGGACCCCGTGCGGCTTTCGGCGCTGGTCGGCCCGGCACGGGCCAAGATGATCCTCATGGCAGGCCAGAAGATCCCTGTCGAGGAGGCGATGACCTGGGGTCTGATCGACCGCGTGGTCGAGACGCCGGAGGCACTTCTTCCCGAGGCCCGCGCCCTTGCCGCCGACACGATGGAAGCCGATCCCGCCAACGCGCGGGCGATCAAGGCGCTGATCCGCTAGCGCCATGTGCGGGCGCTACGCGATCACGCTGGCCCACGAGGCCATGACCCGGATCTTCGAGGCCGCGCCCGCGAACGACCTGCCCGAGGTTCCGAACTTCAACGTCTGCCCGACGACGGCGGTGCACACGGTGCGCAGCGGCGACGGGCAGCGCAGCCTGTCGGCGATGCGCTGGGGCTTCCTGCCGCACTGGTACAAGACCCCGACCGACGGCCCGCTGCTGATCAACGCCCGCGCCGAGAGCATTGCCGAGAAACCGGCCTTTCGCGACGCCGCCCGCGCCCGGCGCTGCCTGATCCCCGCGAGCGGGTTCTACGAATGGACCAAGGACGCCGACGGCAACCGCCTGCCGTGGTTCATCGCGCCGGCCGAGGGCGAGGTTCTGGCCCTCGCCGGCATCTGGCAGGACTGGGAGCACGACGGCCAGCAGCTCCGCACCTGCGCCATCGTCACCACGGGCGCGGCGGGCGAGATGGAGAAGATCCACCACCGGATGCCGGTGGTGCTTGCGCCTGCGGACTGGGGGCTCTGGCTCGGCGAGGAAGGCCATGGCGCGGCACGGCTCATGCAGCCCGCGCCCGAGGGGATGCTGCGCTTTCACCGCGTGAGCACCGAGGTCAACTCTAACCGCGCCAGCGGCCCGCAGCTCATCGAGCCGCTCTGAGCCGCCGCCGGCCCGGCGTCAGTTCTGCGTCGTGTCCGGAACCGGATCGGCCACGTAGCTGGCCTCGTGGTTGCGCTCGAGGTTGCGTTCGAGATCGAGCGGCGGTTCCGAGGTATAGTCGATCACCCCGGTGGCAAGGCTGCCTTCGGTCAGGAGATCGCCGAACGTCTGCGTCATGCCCTCGGCCACGGTGATGACAGTCTGGCCCGCGGGCAGAAGCAGCCCGGTGCTCCAGCTCTGATCGGTCGCCACGGCGGACATCGGCAGGTCGGATTCATTCACGAAGCGGACGGTGTCGCCGACGTCGGGATAGATCTGGTCGGGGAAATAGCCGATCCCCATCATCAGCACGTAATGCTCGGCCGCCTGCAGCGGCGCGGCGAGACTGCCGAGGGCGAGGACGAGGATCCCGGTCTTGCGCAGCATGGTTCGCTCCTTCGAACAAGCACATCGGCCCCCACCGCATGGCTGCCGCGATCCTTAAGGGATGACTAAGGCGAAAGTTTGACCCGGGGCCGGCGGCCAAGGTGCTCCGTCAGATCGACGCGCGCGCGCCACCCTCGCCGACCAGCGCCGTGGCGATCATGTCGGCGGCCGACGGCCCGAGCGCCAGCGGCGTGTCATGCAGGATCGACAGGCGGGTGAGCGCCTGCAGGTCGGCCTCGCCGCCATGCGGCACGGTGGGGTCGGCGAAGAAGATCACCGCGTCGAGCTCGCCCGTGGCGATCAGCGCGCCAAGCTGCTGGTCGCCCCCGCGCGAGCCGCGCTGCAGGCGGCGTACGGACAACTTCGGCGCGGCCTCGGAGATCATCCGGCCGGTGCTGCCGGTGCAGACCAGCCGGTGCCCCTCGAGCGCGGAGGCATGGCGCGTGACCCAGGCGCGAAGATGCGCCTTGCGGGTGTCATGCGCGGCCAGCGCGATGCGGCGCGGCGCGGTTGATCGGGCGCGGGCCTTCGCGGTGAAGTTCAGGATCGCGCGCACCTGCGCGGCAAAGCCCGGCCCGTCGGCGGGAAACGCACCCGCCAGCGCGGCGGTGCCCACGGTGAAGCCCCCTGCCCCCGCTGCGGCGGCGGCGTTGATCCGGGCCTCGCCGTCGATGCTGCCGGCCATGATGACCGGTTTCTCAACCGCGTCGCAGACCTGCCGCATCAGGTCGGGCACGTCCCCCGCGAAGCGGTAGGCGAGCAGGTCGAGCCCATGGACGTGTTCGAGGTCGGTCAGCCGCTTCGCCGAGTCGACCACCGCCGAGACGGGGCCCTCGAGTACGCTCGGGTGGCCGGTGATCTCGCCGCAGAAGGGATAGTAGCGCAGCGGATGATCGCGGGTGACCTGTGTCACCACCTCGGGGCGCGTGCCCCCGAGCAGGCAGTCGACGTCGAGCTCGACCGCCGCGCGGGCCGAGGCCATCTCGCTCGCCTCGTCAAGGCTCACCACCTCGAGATAAGACCGCCCGCCGGCGGCACGGATGGCATCGGAAAGCCCCGTGAGCTCGGAGAACGGCAGGCCCACGTCCTTGAAGCCGATGTGACGCACGCCGCCCTCGAGCGCCTCGTCGATCCGCGCCCTCGCGTCGGGGATGGTGCGGTCGTTCTCGGTGAGCATGAGGATGAAGTCGAAGGCCATGGGCGGATCTCGCGGGCTTGGGCCGCAACGCGCGGCGGGACAGGGGAAACCGGCGGCCCGACCCGCAGGCCGGTCCGCCGGTGCAACCTAGAGGCATGTGCCCGCCTGTCCAAGCGTCAAGCGAGCGCCGTGCCGGACCGGGGCGCCACTTGGCGCGCCCCGCCCCGCCGTCAGCGCTTTTTCATCGCGTCCATCAGCGCCGCGCCGAGCGCGCCGGTCTGGTCCGCCGACTGCTTGCCGCCGCCGCGGCCGCCCTTGCCGGGCTTGCCCTGCCGCGCCGCCTTGGGTGCCGGCTGCGCCCGGTCGCGGCCGCCCTCCCCGGCACCCCGCGCACCGCCGTCCTTGCGCATCGACAGGCCGATGCGCTTGCGGGCCACGTCGACCTCGGTCACGCGCACGCGCACCACGTCGCCGGCCTTGACCACCTCGTGCGGATCCTTGACGAACCGGTCGGCAAGCTGGCTCACGTGCACGAGCCCGTCCTGGTGCACGCCGATGTCGACGAAGGCCCCGAAGGCCGCGACGTTGGTCACCGTGCCCTCGAGCGACATGCCGGGCTTCAGGTCCTTGATGTCCTCGACCCCCTCGGCAAAGGTCGCGGTCCGGAAGCTCGGGCGCGGATCGCGGCCCGGCTTTTCCAGTTCCGACAGGATGTCCTTCACCGTCGGCAGGCCGAAGCTCGCATCGACGAACTGCTCCGCCCGCACAGCCTTCAGCGCCTCGGGCTGGCCCATGATCTGCCGGATGTCGCGCCCGCAGGCCTGCACGATGCGGCGGGCGACGTCATAGGCCTCGGGGTGCACGGCGGAGGCATCGAGCGGCTCGTCGCCCTCGCGGATGCGCAGGAAGCCCGCGCTCTGCTCAAAGGCCTTGGGGCCGATGCCGGTGACCTTCTTCAGCGCCTTGCGCGACGGGAAGGCGCCATGCGTGTCGCGATGCGCGACGATCGCCTGCGCCAGCGACGGCCCGAGCCCCGCCACATGCGCCAGCAGCGGCGCCGAGGCGGTGTTCAGGTCCACGCCCACGGCGTTCACCGCGTCCTCGACCACCGCCTCGAGCGCACGCGCGAGCAGCCGCTGGTCGACGTCGTGCTGATATTGCCCGACACCGATGCTCTCGGGGGTGATCTTGACGAGCTCGGCCAGCGGGTCCTGCAACCGACGCGCGATCGAGACCGCGCCGCGCAGGCTCACGTCGAGCTCGGGGAACTCCTTCGCCGCCAGCTCCGAGGCGGAATAGACCGAGGCCCCGGCTTCGGAGACCACCACCTTCGTCGGTTTCGGCCCCTCCGGCAGCATCTTCAGCGCATCCGCGACGAAGCGCTCGGTCTCGCGGCTGGCGGTGCCGTTGCCGATGGCGATCAGCTCGACTCCGTGGCGCTGGATCATCCGCAGCACCTGCTCTTCGGAGCCGCGCAGGTCGCGCTTCGGCGGGAACGGGTAGAGCGTCGCCGTCTCGAGCAGCTTGCCGGTGGCGTCGACCACCGCCGCCTTGACCCCGGTGCGGATGCCCGGATCGAGCCCCAGCGTCGCCTTGCTGCCCGCCGGTGCCGCCAGAAGCAGATCCTTGAGGTTGCGCGAGAACACCCGGATCGCCTCCTGGTGGGCACTGCGGCGCAGCTCGGTCATCAGGTCGACATACATGTTGAGGCTGAGCTTCACCCGCCACGTCCAGCCCGCCGCCTCGCGCAGCCAGCGGTCGCCGGGGCCGTCGCCGGGAATGCCGATGGCCTGCGCGACGATGCCCACGGCCCGCTCGGTGCCGGTCTCGGGTTCGGGCGCGATGGCCACGGTGACGATCTCTTCCTTCGAGGCGCGCAGGATGGCCAGCGCCCGATGCGCCGGAATGTCGGCCCAGCGCTCGCTGTGGTCGAAGTAGTCCGAGAACTTGGCTCCGGCCTCTTCCTTGCCCGGCTGCACCCGCGCGGTGATGCGGGCCTCACGGCGCATGAAGTCGCGCAGCTTGCCCAGAAGCTCGGCGTTCTCGCTCAACTCCTCGGCGAGGATATCGCGCGCGCCCTCGAGCGCAGCCTTGACGGTCTCGACCTCGTCACCGGTGTAGCCCTCGGCCAGCGCCTGCGGATCGGCGCGGCGGTCGTCGAGAATGCCACGTAACAGCGGCTCGAGGCCGCGCTCGCGGGCGATCATCGCCTTGGTGCGGCGCTTGGGGCGATACGGCAGGTAGATGTCCTCGAGCGCGGCCTTGGTCTCGGCCTGCGTAATCGACCGGGCGAGCGCGTCGGTCAGCTTGCCCTGCCCCTTGATCGACTCGAGAATCGACGTCCGCCGCGCCTCCATCTCGCGCAGGTAGGTCAGCCGCTCGCCCAGCGTGCGCAGTTGCGTGTCGTCGAGGCCCCCGGTCACTTCCTTGCGGTAACGCGCGACGAAGGGAACTGTGGCGCCCCCGTCGAGCAGCTCGACCGCGGCGGCAACCTGGTCGGGCTTCGCGGCGATCTCGGTGGCGATGGTGCGGGCGATCCGTGCGGCGGTATGATCCAAGGACAGTGCTCCTCTCGTTCGGGACCGTCCTGATACGCCGGGCCGCGACGCGCGCCAAGCCCGATGTCGGCGGCGCCCCGCGCGGGCGCAAGAGCCCGCCGAGCACGTGGCGTCAGCTGCTAGAACACGCCCATCGAGAGCCCCGCCGCCAGCGCCGCGCCCAGCTCGCGGCAACGGTCGAGCTCTTCCTCGGGGATGGTCTTCTTGGCCATGATCGCCTCGGGCGTCTGGGCATGGGTGCAGAGAATCAGCGGCGGCTGCGCCTCCTTGAGCCGCCAGCCCGTCGCGATCCGCGCCGCCTGCCGCGCCGCGTTCTCGCCGTCGGACCCGGCGCAGATCATCAGCGCGTAGGGGCGGCCCTCGATCCGGCCGAGCACCGGGTAGTAGCAGCGGTCGAAGAACTCCTTCATGGCGCCCGACAGCGCCGCGAGGTTCTCGGGGGCGCAGAACAGATAGCCGTCGGCGTCGAGCAGGTCCTCGGGCTCGGCCTCCTCGGCACGCAGGAGCCGCGCCGGGCCTTCCTCGGCGGCCGCATCACGCGCGGCCTCGGCCATCAGGCGGCTGCCGCCGGTGCGGGAATGATAGACGATGAGCAAGGTCATTTCCGCAGCCTAGCGAAGCCTCGCCGCGTGGGAAAGCCGGTGCGCGACGCCGACTTGACGCACGCCGGCCCATGTCATATGCACCCGCCCACAGAGCGGGCGTTGTGTAATGGTAAGACCCTTGCCTTCCAAGCAAGAGATACGGGTTCGATTCCCGTCGCCCGCTCCAACCTCCTCAACAACGCCTCGAGTTTCCGCGCCTGCATAAGGCTCACCGGCTGGTTTCGAGCGCTGATCTGAGCAGGTCTGCAGCGGACGTTGGTCCCGATTGCCCCTTCGTGTTGGTCTTTGCGCCAATCCTCCAGCATTTCAGCGATATCGTCTGGACGCATTCACAGGTGCGCTTCACGCATTCGGCTCGGAGCCGTGCGTTGAAAGCCTTTATTCAGGCGTTGTTCCGGGTGGCCCATATCCTTTTCGAGATGAACCCGCTGCCCTGACGCGGAAGGTGTCTGGCTCGCCGGTGCGCATCAACACCCCCTTTGAGAATCGCGCACCTGTCTTCGCCCCGTCAGGTGAGGTGTGCCTCTAGCATCCGTAGTTGCAGCTCCGCGCAAGACCCCCGATCAGTTTCGCTCCGGCCGGTCGTTCGCAGCCCGGGTCGGACTGACGAAACGTCCTCATGGCTTGGGCGGCAAACAACCTGTGGGCGGCATCATCGGGCGGTGCCGGCAGCCATGCCGTGCTGAGCCAACAGGCGGAACACTCGGTGGCCCCGACCCGCGCGACACAGCGCGAAATCCTCTTGCACAGCAAGAGCCCTCACACGCGGCTCAATGGCCGAAAGACCAGACACTGCACCGTCGCAGGAGCCACCCATAGCTTCGGATCAAAATAGATTTACAATTTAAAGTAGTGCGACTATCGTAAAAGTTGTTTCTTGATTTTGAATATCACCCGCAACAATGTTTGTAAGAAAGGTCCACCATGTTCCGGACCACGCTGGCAGCTTCTATTTCACTGGCCCTGCTGTCATCCCATGCAGAGGCATCCTGCCCCACGACAACACCTGCCGATTACAGCGGGCAGACCATCAACGACTTCAATTTCGGAGCGTGCCCCGCGAACAGTCTCGACCATGCAAATTTCACCGGTGCCAATCTCCAGGGGTCGACGTTCGCCAAGGCGAACCTGACCTCCGCAAACTTCACCGGCGCCGACCTCGGACCAAGCGCCAAGTATCCCGCGGTGAATTTCAGCGGAGCGAACCTTACCAAGACCGTGTTCACCGGCGCCGAGATGCCCGAGACGAATTTCACGTTCGCAACGTTTCATTGCACCGATTTCTCGCAGACGAACCTGCTTGAGGCGACATTCGGCGCGACGCAGAACATTCTTGCCGACACCACCTGCCGAACCAATTTCACGGGTGCCAGTCTCGAAATCGACCTTATCACCGACCCCTCGTCCCCCGATCGGCGCGCCAACTGGCGCGTGAGCGATTTCACCAATGCCAACTTCCACGGCGTCGACCCCGCCAAGGTCAATTTTCGCGGCCAGGATCTGAGCGGCGCGATCCTGACGGACACGAATCTTGCGGCACTCGATTTCACCGGCGCCAATCTCAGCGAGGTCAAACTCGACCGTGCCTTCCTTCAGCACGCGGTCTTCGACGGCACGGCTCTGAACGGGGCCAATTTCACCGGAGCGGCGCTTACCGGGAGCACCTTCGTCTGCGCGCAGGGCTTCGGCGCATCGGGGGGCACCAAGACCGCCGACGGCAGCCCCTGCCCCAAGGCTCCGGCGCCGATCACCGCCTCGGACCCCGCGGACTTCACCGACGCCACGGCGGACAACACCGACTTCACCGGCGCGCAGCTTTCCCAGTCGCGGTTCTCGGGCGCGGTGCTCACCCGCAGCACCTTCACCAACGCCGACCTCAGTCAGGCGATATTCGAGGCACAAGGCGCGTCGATCCCGCCGGCGCAGGTCACGTTCGCGATCTTCGACCATGCAAGGTTCAGCCAGGCACGGGTCTCGTCGGTCAACTTTTCCGGATGCTCGATGATCGGTGCCGATTTCAGCGGCACGACGCTCAGCGGAACCAACTTCGCCGGTGCGACGATGGACACCGCCCAGTTCGCAAAGGCCAACATCCAGCAGACCAACTTCAGCCAGGCCAGCCTCAAGTCGGCGGGCTTCGTGGGCGCGACGATCTCGCAGATCACCGGCGCGGGAAAACCGCCCGAGTTCAGCTGCGCGCAACTCGGCGGAGCGGATTTCTCGAACGCTTCGGTCAGCTCGGCACTGTTCAACGATGCGGTGATGGTCGACAGCCAGTTCTGCTGCAAGCCCAAGACCGCGGGCGCGGATCCCTATTGCGGCATCATAGACAGCCTCGGAATCGCCTACGGTCCGACCAGTTTTCCGAACGTGACCGGCACCTCTGTGCGCTGCCCCGACAACAGCCTCGCAAGCGACACCGGATCGGGCAAGACCCCGGGCGAGCTCTGCCCCGACACCTGGCGGCTGGCCTCGAACTGGACGACGACCGGCTGCACGGCGTCCGGTCAGACCACCATGTGGTCGATCAACTGCAACGCGGGCCCCGGCAACGTCGTGCATTTCGCCGACCAGAACCTGAAGTCCTGCATCCTGGAGAGCCTGCCCGCCGGCCAGACCGAGGTGCTCATCACCACGGCCGAGGCGATCGGCGCGGTCAACTGTCCGGCGCGGGGCATAACCGATATCACCGGCCTCGAGCATTTCACCGCGATGCACACGCTCGACCTGAGCGACAACAAGCTCACCAGCTTCGGGCTCAAGTTCACCGGGAACAAGACCGGACTGGTTTCGCTCAATCTCGAGTCGAACCAGCTCACGTCGCTGGACCTGTCGAGCATTGAGCCCATCGAGTTTCTCAATGTCGCCGACAACGAGCTGACCGGGATCACCCTGTCTGCCAACACCTACCTGTCGTCGCTCAACGCACAGTACAACAAGCTTACGAGCTTCGTTCTGCCAGTTCAGAGCACCATGCTCTACGCGGACCTGTCCCATAATGCCCTGACGGACGTGCTCGGCCCATTTGCCAAGGATCTCGGCGCGCTGACCTCGCTGAGCTTCCTCGACCTTTCGAACAACGCGCTGAGCACCATCGGACCGGTCCAGTCACTTCTCACCGAAGAGACCAAGTCCGGCAGCGCCGGCGGCGCGCTCGGACGGCTTTTCCTGCAATGCAATCCGAACCTTGCCTGCGGCGACCTGGGCGCCGTCGACGGCACGAAATACCCCGCAATCGGGACAGCCGGATGCAGCAGGTACATCGCATCCAGCCGGTCATGGGTCGGAGAGCCCCATCCCGGCTGCAACTGAATGATCGTCTAGCGGAGCCGGGAGATCCCTAATGACACTGACCATGACAGCCAAACCCATCATGTTCCACGCGGACCTGTCCGATGCCCACCCGGGCGAGGACTACTTCCTCGCTCACATGGGAAAGCGGCACCGTTTCGTGCCTCATACCGAAGAGACGCGCGCCGCCGCGATGGGGGAGGCGCCGCACCAGCAGTGTCGCGACGCGCTCAAGGGGGTCACCCACTACATCGAGGCCCCGGTTCACATGCCGGCCGAGACGGTCTCGCGTATCCACATCCGCCACACCATGCGCGGCTTCGAGGGCAGCCACGGCGAGGAAGGCATCAGCCACTCCGCGATGTATTTCCCCCATGAGGACGACGCATTTGCCACCGACGCAAGCATGGTTCACGCCACGCCCATCGATTACACCTCGACCGCGAAGACCTTTCTCTTCCACCACCCCGACCTGGTGACCAAGGACAAGGCCGGGGCCAAGATCATCCTCGACCTGATGGACAGCCCGAACGTCGCGACCCAGGTGAACGCACTGGCGACGCAGATGCGGATGATGGGGCAGCCGACCGAGTCCTCGGGCTGGGCGACGCTGCAACCTTTCGTCGAAAAGAGCGAAGAGGCGGATTACGACAAGAAAGCCTGGGGCACCTATCGCCAGCACCCCAGCGACCAGATTCAGGGCGCTGCTGCCGCTCCGCTCAAGATGCTGATCAATCAGGTCAACAACCTTCAATCTCTGGAAAACATCAAGTGGACGGTGCAGACCGGCACAGCCGTGCAGAGCGAAGACGGCGGTCCGCAGGTGCAGAAATTCGCCGAACTCCTGGCCTTGCCGCCCTCGGAACGACTGGCGGCGCAGGCTGGTGACGCCTGGTCGGTGGCGGTGGCCAACACCAGCCCCGTGAACATGCTGACATTCAAGGTCTCGGTGGCCGATGCCGCCAAGAACCAGGTCAAGGTCACGTTCGAGAACACCGCATTCCGCTATCTCGGTCTCTATGTCCGCTTCTACGATGCCGCGGGCAAACCGATGAAGCTGCCGAACTGGACCGTGGACGACGAGGGGCTCTCGACGAAGATCATCATCGAGGCCTTCGACAACCAGTACGACGACCTGCGCTTCATCGGCATGATCTCTCCGATGAACTCGGTCTACGCGGTGCCGGTCCCGCCGCCCGGAGAGACCGAGGTCACCTTCACCTTCCCGCCCGGCGCCGTGTCGTGCTCCCTTTACGGGTCGGGTCTCGGCACCGGCGCGGACCCATGGCCCAAGACCCCGGCGCTTGGCGGGATCCTGACCGCGGTCTTCAATCTTGGCGTTCCGTCGATGCTGCTTGCGGTGGGGGCGGCGGCGCAGTCCTACAAGCCGCTCTACGACATCGTGCAGCAACTGAGCTCGAACAAGAAGGTGATGGCCGCGGGCGCGGCCCTGATCGCCGCCTATATCGGCGGCACCTCCGCGGCCAACCGGTCGTTCAACTGGTCCGCCGCGACGTCGGTCGTCAAGTTCCTGTTCAGCTCGGGGGTCGGCAAGGCGCTGGCCTGGGCCGAGGCCGAGATGGCCGGCGGCGCCATCGAGGACGAGATTCCCTTCGCGGGCTGGATCATGCTGACGGTGAATATCCTCACGACCGTGGCCCAGATGACCGAGACCATCGTTACCATCGCCACGTCGCCGTGGAACATCGAGAACAAGGTGGCTGTCACCATCACCTCGACCATCGACGTCTTCCCCGACCCGAGGGCGCAGGTCTTCCCGCACGGGTCCGAGCGCAAGTATGTGGTCAAGCTCATCTACCAGAACGAGAACCGTCCCACGGTCAGCTACGAGCATGCGCTTGGCGACACAGATGCGCCCACGAGCCTGCAGGCGGTCTTCGAGGGCAACACGCTCGGCGGATCGGTCAAGCTTGAGGCGGATTTCTACGTTGGCGACTGGCTGGCCGGCAAGGCGACAACCGGCTGGCTGCCAAATGACGAGACCACGATGGCCCAGCAAAGCCTCTACCTCGTGGAATACCCGGTCCCGCTGACCGACAAGTCGATCTACGAACACAAGCAGATCCTGACCTATGCGGGCGGCGCCTATGCATGGACGAACACGTCGACCGCACCGACCGCAACCGTGGCCAGCCGCAACAACGCACCAACCGGCAACAACTTCGGCGACTGGACCGGGCTCTCTCTCAGCCAGCGCAAGGCGACGCTAGGGATCGGCTTCCAGGCCGCGGGCACCGGCCTGCCGCAATGCGGCCAGACCACGCCCGGCGGGCAGCTCTTCACCTTCCAGACCGTCGCGATACCCGGCATGCCCTCCATCGACGAGACCTTTCCCTCCTGCGGCTTCGCGGGGCGTTCGCGCATGGTCTTCGACTACTTCCCGCCAAAGTTCCTGATGGACAGCAGCGGCAACTGGGCAAAGGGACCGGACGGGAAGATTCCGACCCCGGATCCAAAGGACCTCGATCTCGGCGAGTACTACATTGACCCCCGCCCCTCCTCGCTGCCCCCCGAACAAGGCGGCGGCTTCCACCTGAGAAAGGTCACGCTCGAAACCGGGGCGCCCTTCGACATGGACCCGGTGCAGCCGAGCTACGGGCGCTTCCCGCTGTTCCCCGACTCCGTGTCGTTGCACCCATCGCTCAAGGTCATCGGCACCAACTCTTCGACCAAGAAGCTGATGGTGGCCCGTCTGACCATCGGCGGCGCCGCCGACGACGCCGTGCCACTGGCGGAATTCGCCGCAGGTCCTGCCACCGATCCGACCCGCCCGGGACTGATGTTCTATCCTGTTGCCGTGAGCTGCGCCTACGATGGCACCATTCTCGTGCTCGAAGATACCTCGGCCGACCCCACGCACGGCGGAGCGCAGGTGGCGCGGATCTCGGCCTACGACCTGTCCATGAACCCGGTAAAACGTTTCGTCGATAGCAACGGCGATCCGACCTATTGGCTCTATCTGACCGGCGCCACCGGAACGACCTTCATCGACATGCAAACCGTCGGAGACGAGCGCAAGACCTACATCTACGTGCTGTCCTACAAGGGCGCGGGGATCGACCCGTCGGACTACGCCATGTCCATCTACACCTACGGAGCGACACCACCGGCACAGAATCCACTGGTAGCGACGCCGAACATGGCCGCCGCCGCCCTCGCGGTCGACATGTGGCACACCGTCTACACCGAGAATTACGCGATGGTGACGGACGGAGCCGGGACACCTGCGGGCCCCGACGTGCCCGGCGCGGGGCCCGACGGACGGACCGGTCCGTCGATCAGCATGTGGCTGCCGCCCACCGGCGCTCGCCGCTAGCCGAAGCGCACAAACATTCTGGAGAGGGGGAACGGGACATGGGAAACGGAACAAGCGTCTGGCACATCGCGGGGGCTGCCGCCCTCGCTCTCGGAGCATGGGCAGGGAGCCCGGCCGCGCAGGGCGGCCCTCTCATCTGTCCCGGCTGCGATCTTTCGGGTCAGGATTTCTCGGGCAGGACGCTCGAGGCACCGAACCTCGCGGGAGCCGACCTCGACGGCGCGAATTTCTCGGGCGCAGTGATCACCGGCGGGAATTTCATCGGAGCATCTCTCAGCGGAGCGACATTTCGGGACGCCACCATCCAGGCCGGCGCCGAGGGCGTTCCCACGCTCTTTCAGAACGCTGACCTGACGGGCGCCGACTTCACCGGCACAACGATCACCGCGGGCGATTTCCAGTACTCCACGCTCAACTGCAGCAACTTCCCCGGTGTGGTGCTCACCGAGGCCGTCTTCGGCCCGGTGGTTGCCATGGACGCCGATACGGCATGTACCGCGGACTTCACCAACACGACGCTAAGCTGCGAGTTCGCGCATCGTGTGGACGCCATCGATCTCACGGGAGCCGATCTGCCGGACTGCTCGGTTACACTCGACGACGGTTCGGTGCTCGAAGGGGTCTTCGACGAAGCGGTCGCGCTTCCCGAGGGTCGTTACGAAGCCGCCCCTGATGGCGCAGAGGGCTTCGCCAAGGCCGGATCCTCCGCCTTCGTCCCACCGAAAGGCACTGCCCTGCGCACCTACGCCGCCGTGGCGCAGACCGTCTACGTCTCGTCAGAGGGCACGGACGCCGCAGGATGCGGGAGCGACATCTCGAACTACTGCAAGACCATCGCATACGGCGCCGATCAGTGCACGTCGGCGGACTGCCTGGTGACGCTGCAATACGGCACCTATGCGCTGGCGGCACCGGTGGCACCCGGCAAGGGAGCCATCACCATCTCGGGCGGCTATGTCGGCGACAAACCCGTGAGCAATTACCAGTCCCGGGTGCAGGCACCAGCCGATGGCGTCCCCGCGTTCGATCTCACGGCGCAAGACAGCGGCATCGTGTTGCAGAACCTGCTTGTCGTGGGCAGCTCTCCCTCGGCACCAAGGGTCTCGGCTCACAGCATCGCGCTTCGCGCCTCCGGTGCAGCGCTGACGTTCGACGGCGTGAACCTCGTGGCCGCAGCGGGAACCACCGGCCCCGCCGTCGGTGACGGCACTGCGGGGGCCGACGGCGTCACCGGTAGCCCCGGGACCGGTCCAGGCTCTCCTGGGGCGGGCGGTCCGTCAAGCTGCGGAGCAGCGGGCGGCACGGGCGGCCAGACAATTTCGGCCACCGCGAGCTCGCACCTGCCCTTCCCCTGGGTCGAGTGCAAATACGAATGCCATGTACAATGGCGCAATGGCGGCAGCGGCGGCGCGGGCGGGACCGGGACCAACGCCTCCGGCAGCAGCCTTTCGAAGGCCGACTCGCTGGCCTGCTACGCTTGTCCCTCGGGACGCGGCGGCCTGCCCAAGTCGGCAGCCACGGGCACCAAGGGCGGAAACGGAAGCTGTGGCGCCGGCGGCGCTGCCGCGACCGACACAACGGGCTCCTTCGACGCCAACGGCGTGTGGACCGGCTCCGCTGCCGGCGCGGGCACGAACGGGCTCGCGGGTGGTGGTGGCGGTGGCGGCGGACCCGGCGGCTCCTGCGGCTATGCCAACTGCCTCTGCAGCTCTTCGGCCTACAGCGGCGGAGCGGGCGGTGGCGGCGGCTCAGGCGGTTGTGGCGCGACCCCCGGCAGCGGCGGCCAGATGGGCGGGGCGAGCTTCGGGATCGTGCTGGTCGGCGCGCAGCTGAGCCTTGCGGGCGGGCCGTCGGTGGTCACGGGCGCACGCAGCGGCGACGGCTCGCCCGGCGGCGCAGGCCAGAAGGGCGGCGCGGGCAGTTCCGGCGGCGCGGGCAAGAGCTACAGCGACATCTGCAACGATGGCGGCGCCTCGGGTGCAAGGGGCGGCGCCGGCGGGATCGGTGGCGCCTCGGGCGCGGGCGCGGGCGGAAACTCCGGACCCAGCGTGAACATCGTGCTGACCGGCAGCGGCTCATCCGTCACCGGCACGCTGACGCACTACGTCGGCGCGGCGGGCGCTGGTGGCAGCAAGGGCACCGCAGGCGCGTCAGCGTCGAACTGCACGGCGGAGGATGCCGCAGACGGGATCGAGGGGATCGCCGAAACCACCCATACCTACTGATCGGGATTTTCCTGTCTTGTCCACGCTCGGGTCGGAGCCCGCTTGGAGCGGCGTCCTCGCAGCAGCCTCAGACCCCTTCGTTTCAAGCTGAACGACATGTTTCACCGCGCGAAGAAAGAGCCGTGATCTGTCCGATCTCTTCTGGCTGAGCGATGCGCAGATGGCGCGTCGGGGGCCCCTGCCTTCCGAAGTCCCATGGCAAGCCATGGGTCGATGACCGACGCATCCCAGGCTGGGGTCTCTTCATCAATCGCGACGGTTTGCGATGGAGAGAGGCGCCAGATGCGCCCCCCCACAAGATGCTCTGCAACCGCCGGAACCGACGCCGTACTCGCCAGGACGGCCCATTGATCCGCCACCATCCGCATCGCACCTACCGAGGATGGCGTGGTTCGAAATGTCCACGCTCTGCCCTTCGGGGCGGCAACGACGTCATGATCGCTCACGACCGTCCAGCCGGGAACGGTCTTCGGCTGGAACCGGCCTCGTAACGAGGGTCGGGCATGTGATCATCCCATGGCGCCACATCCCTGCTTAGCTGGTAGGCGGCAAAGATCACGTTGACTGCAGCGCGCGCCTCACCCGGCCAGCACACCTGAAAAGAGAAATCGTGATTTGATGCGACTCGCAAGCGGCGCTAATCGCTGCACATCCGCATCGGGCGACGCTGCTTCACGCCGTGCCCTCGGAAATCCGAACGACCCGCCTTTCGAACCGCTCCTGCAGGTGATCTGCCATGCGCGCGCTGTCCATATTCATACTCCAAGGGCTCTGCCTGAGTCTTCTGCCCGCCATGGCGATGGCGGAGGAAGACCCGCGCGACGCCTTCATCCTGAGCGCCTCGACGACGCTGTCAGCGGACGTCGCAGCACAGGAGTCCGCGGTCTGGCGGGTGATGAACGGCTTCGGGCATGTGAACCTCTCGGGGAACGGCCTGTTCCTCGCGTCGCGCTCGCGCGAGAGCATGGCGCGGGGCTGGGTGGCCTTTCAGATTCGCGAGTACCGCGGCGGCACGCGCGGCGTCAGCGCACAGCTGATGTCCGGCTACGACGTCCCAGTCATGCGCCAAAGCCGGGCCGGGCTTGCGCTCACGCTGGCCCGCGCCGATCTCGACACCGGAGAAGAGGTCCGCAGCCGCACCCTGTCCTTCGGGCCCTACATCCGCACGCAGGTCGGCGAGCACATGAAGCTGAAGACATGGATGAGCCTCGCCCGCCCGGTCTACAGGCTGGCAGGCGGAGGCAAGACCCGCGCCACCCGGCTCGCGGCCGGGGCGCGCGCCTATTTCGACCGGCGCCTCGGCGCGCTGAAGCTTTCCGGATCGGCGAGCCTCGCGCTGTCGCGGCAGGTGGTGCCGGAACTCGGCGACCTGTCCGGCTTCGAGATCTCCAAGCGCAATGCGAGCCTGTCCGCCCGCGCCACGTTTCGCCCGGATCGCGACCTGCGGCCCTTCGTGGGCTTCGGCCTGTCCGACGGACGCTGGCGCAAGCCATCGGGCAGCGGTGCGTATACGACGCCCCGGCTGTCCACCGGCATCAGCTGGAGCCACAAGCGGCGCAGCCTGTCGCTCAGCGTCGACAGCAGCCGGGTGTTCGATCCGGATCGCCCGCTGACGCTCAACACCACCTACCGCACCCGCTTCTGAGCCCTGCCCCGGAACGTAAACGGGCGCCCGCGAATGCGGACGCCCGTCATGCTGTCATCTTCAGGCGCGGATCAGTGACCCGCGATCAGGCCCATGCTTTCCAGCTTGAGGACCACCTGGTGCGCGCAGTTGTCGACGTCGACGTTCTCGGTCTCGACCGACAGCTCGGGGTTCTGCGGCACGTCGTAGGGGTCGGAGATGCCGGTGAACTCCTTGATCTTGCCTTCGCGCGCGAGCTTGTAGAGGCCCTTGCGGTCGCGGCGCTCGCATTCCTCGAGCGAGGTCGCGACGTGCACCTCGACGAATGCACCGTACTGCTCGATCTCCTCGCGCACGGCGCGACGGGTCGCGGCGTAGGGCGCGATCGGCGCACAGATGGCGATGCCGCCGTTCTTGGTGATCTCGGACGCCACGTAGCCAATGCGGCGGATGTTGAGGTCACGGTGCTCCTTGGAGAAGCCCAGCTCGGAGCTGAGGTTCTTCCGGACGATGTCGCCGTCGAGCAGCGTCACCGGACGGCCACCCATCTCCATGAGCTTGGTCATCAGCGCGTTCGCGATGGTCGACTTGCCCGAGCCCGAGAAGCCGGTGAAGAACACGGTGAAGCCCTGCTGCGAGCGCGGCGGCTTTGTCTTGCGCAGCTCCTGCACGACCTCGGGGAACGAGAACCAGTCGGGGATCTCAAGGCCCTCCTGGAGACGACGACGCAGCTCGGTGCCCGAGATGTTCAGGATCGTGACGTTTTCCTTGTCCTCGATCTCGTCGTTGGGCTCGTACTGGGCGCGCTCCTGCACGTAGACCATGTGTTTGAACGGCACCATCTCGATGCCCATCTCTTCCTCGTGCTCCTTGAAGAGCTCCTGCGCGTCGTAGGGACCGTAGAAGTCCTCGCCCGCCGAGTTCTTGCCGGGGCCCGCGTGGTCGCGGCCGACGATGAAGTGGGTCACGCCGTGGTTCTTGCGGATCAGGCCGTGCCAGACAGCCTCACGCGGGCCGGCCATGCGCATGGCGAGCGGCAGCAGCGACATGGTGGTGGTCGACGCCGGATACTTGTCGAGAACCGCCTCGTAGCAGCGCACGCGGGTGAAGTGATCGACGTCACCCGGCTTGGTCATGCCGACCACCGGGTGGATCAGCAGGTTGGCCTGGCTTTCCTTCGCGGCGCGGAAGGTCAGCTCCTGGTGGGCGCGGTGCAGCGGGTTGCGCGTCTGGAACGCGACGACCTTGCGCCAGCCAAGCTTGCGGAAGGTGGCGCGCAGCTCGTTCGGCGTGTCGCGACGGGCGCGGAAATCGTAGTGCACCGGCTGCTGGATGCCGGTCACCGGACCACCGAGGTAGACCTTGCCTGCGGTGTTGTGCAGGTAGTTGACGGCCGGGTGCGCATCGTCGTCGGCGCCGAAGACCTTCTCGGCCTCGACCGACTTGTTCGGAACCCAGCGGTCGGTGACGGTCATGGTCCCGAGGATCACGCCTTCCTGGTCACGCAGCGCGATGTCCTGGCCGATCTCGAGGCTGTCGGCGAATTTCTCGGACACGTCGAGCGTGATCGGCATCGGCCACAGCGAGCCGTCGGCAAGGCGCATGTTCTCGACGACGCCGTCATAGTCTTCCTGGCCGAGGAAGCCCTTGAGCGGGTAGAAACCGCCGTTCATCAGCAGCTCGAGGTCGCAGATCTGGCGCGGCGTCAGGTCGTGCGACACGAGCTCGCCGGCTTCGACCTTCATCTTCTGGGCGCTGTCGTAGGAAACATACAGCTCGGGTATGGGAGCAAGGTTGTTCTGCATAAATCTGGTCCTGTGGCTGGTTGGAACGTAGCCGCTGGCGGTTCCCGTCAATTCGGCATGAAGCGCCTGGTATTCGAGAAATTTCCGCGCGAGGAAGCGGTCGGTGAGCCGGGCCTTCTCGGCCGCGCCGCGCGAGGTGAGCGTATAGGCGAAACGCTGACGCCGGTCCGGCCCCGAACGTTCACTGATCTTGATGAACCCGGCCTCGGCAGCGGCCCGAAGCTGTGCGTTGAGCCGCCCCAGGGACACACCGATCGCCGAGGAAATCTCGCGCTGCGACGCATCCGGCGCCAGGTCGAGCTGGCGCAGGAGGTGGAAGAGCGGGCCTTCCTCGTCGGTGATCGGTTTTGCACCCTGTGCGGACATGGCGTGCGACTCAAAGTGTGTTCACGCCTGAACGCATTGCACAGTCACCCCCAGCGGGGAAACCCCTAATCTCGGAAAGCGGGGGATTTCCGCCGTCATGATTCAATTGCAACGCGCCGGTGCCCGCTCGCTTGGCACTCGGCGCCCAGCCCATCGCAGCCATCCGGAATCCAAACGGGGCGCGCCTCCCGGCACGCCCCGCTCGCTCGTCTCGTGATCTCGGCTTTCGCGCTGCTCAGTGCGCCGCATCCACCGGCGCGCCGTAGCCCAGCGGCTCGGCCTCGTCCTTGCCCTCGTCGACACCCTGCTCGGCGAGCCAGCGCTCGGCCTCGAGCGCGGCCATGCAGCCCATGCCCGCCGAGGTCACCGCCTGACGATACTTGTGGTCGGTCAGGTCACCCGCGGCGAACACGCCGGGCACCGAGGTCGCGGTGCTGTCGGGCTTGGTCACCACGTAGCCGCCCATGTGCGTCTCGAGCGTGTCCTTGACAAGCTCGTTGGCCGGCGCGTGCCCGATAGCGATGAACACGCCCTTGCAGGGGATCTCCGAGACATCGCCGGTCTGCACGTTCTTCACGCGCACGCCGGTCACGCCCTTGGGGTTGTCCTCGCCCACGACTTCCTCGAGCTGATGATGCCAGAGCGGCACGATCTTCTCGTTCTTGAAGAGCCGGTCCTGCAGGATCTTCTCGGCCCGCAGCTCGTCGCGGCGGTGGATCAGCGTCACCTTGCTGGCGAAATTGGTCAGGAACAGCGCCTCCTCGACGGCGGTGTTGCCGCCGCCGATCACGACGATTTCCTGCCCGCGGTAGAAGAAGCCGTCACAGGTCGCGCAGGCCGAGACGCCGAAGCCCTTGTAGGCCTCTTCCGACGGCAGGCCGAGCCACTTGGCGCGGGCGCCGGTGGCAAGGATCACCGCGTCGGCGGTGTAGGTCGTGCCGCTGTCGCCCTTGGCGACAAAGGGACGGCTGTCCACGTCGAGCGAGGTGATGATGTCGCCGATGATCTCGGTGCCCATGGCGCGGGCGTGGGCCTCCATCGTGACCATCAGCTCGGGGCCCTGCACCTCGGTGTGGCCGGGCCAGTTCTCGACCTCGGTGGTCGTGGTCAGCTGGCCGCCGGGCTCGAGCCCCTGCACGAGGATCGGCTCGAGCATCGCGCGCGAGGCGTAAACGCCCGCGGTGTAGCCGGCCGGACCGGACCCGATGATGAGAACCTTGGTATGGCGTGTGTCGGACATGGAAAGCGCCTCGCAAGCTATGGCATTCGCGTTTCGACCTGCATATAGACATGGGCGACCGCGCCGGAAACCCCGCAGGCTGGTTGCCCGAGGAAATTCTCGTTTCCTTAATAATCTTTCACTCCTATGAAACATTATTGCGCAGCGCTGCTGGGGTGCTATAACAATCGCGATTTCACATGAGGAATGACCATGCCCGGGAACCGGCTCGATCCCATCGACCGCAAGATTCTGGCCGAGCTTCAGGCCGACGGCCGCATGACCAATGTCGAGCTTGCCAAACGCGTCGGCATTTCGGCCCCGCCCTGCCTGCGACGCGTGCGAACGCTCGAAGAACAGGGGTTCATCCGCGGCTACCACGCCGAGGTCGATCCGCGCGAACTGGGATTCGAGGTGCAGGTCTTCGCCATGGTCGGGCTGCAGAGCCAGGCCGAGGTCGACCTGCGCGCCTTCGAGGAACGCTGCCGCGCCTGGCCGCTCGTGCGGGAATGCCACATGCTGAACGGCGAGGTGGATTTCATCCTGAAGTGCGTCGCGCCCGATCTCTCGACCTTCCAGAGCTTCCTGACCGGAGACCTGCTGACCGCCCCCAACGTGGGCTCGGTGAAGACCTCGCTGGTCATCCGCGGCGCCAAGGATGAACCCGGGGTCCCGTTCGACGTGCTCGAGGAACGGCTGAGCCGGTCCGCCTGAGGTGCCTTTGCGCGGGGCGCGGCTAGACCGCCCCCGCCGTCAGCCCCTCGATCACGCGCCGCGTCGTGCGGGTCATCGTGAGCTCTCCGAAGTCCTCGATCACCGCGATGTTCGGAAACATCGACAGGAACAGCCGGCGCATCTCCAGCGACTGCGGCATCGCCGCGGCCTTTCCCGGGTGGTAGGTTTCCATCTCGATGCCGCCGACGCGAACGGTGCCGTGCCGCCCGAGCATGAAGTGATACAGCTGCACCGACCCGGCGGGGCGGAGTTGCAGGATACGTTCACCGTCCGCGAAATCGGAAACCGGCACCAGCACCCGGTCACCTCCGATCAGCGACCTCAGGCGCGGGCGGCTCAGGACCATGCGCGCCGCCGGCCCGACCACCACGTCGGCCAAGGGCCGCCCCGGTCCGAAGCCATCGGCGGTGATGCGCCACAGATCCGCCAGCGTCGTCGCATCGTCCTCGATACCGGGAACGTAGGAGGTCGACCCGATCCAGGTCACAGGCTGCGCGCCCTCGCTGCTTTCGACGTAGTCGCCGGGCAGCAGATCCTCGATCGCCACCGAACCGCGCACCGTGGGCAGAAGCGTGCCCCGGGCGAAGGCGGTCGTGGCCTCCTCGAACAGCGCGTTCGCCGGTGCGACATGGCTCTGGAACGAGATCGACAGGTCCGCCAGCAAGGCGGCCGCCTCGTATCTGCGCATGAGAGAGGATGCCCGCCGGGTCCGCCCATGGCGGAGGGCCCCGGGATCGTGTGCGGTCGCCCTTGGAACGGCGCCGCCCACGGGCCGGAAGGACTGGTGAAGGCGCGTCATGTGATCCCCCTCGAGGTTGGTCACATCCGTGCTGGCCCCCACCAACAACGACAGAAGGACGATTGAGATTCCGTCGCGGACATTCAGGACCCAATCGCGCCGACTTGTCAAAATTGAACCGCTTTTTAGCAAGATCGTCCGGCCAATCCTGCGCGTCAGCTAAGATTGTCAGTTAATTATAAACGATTTCGCCAAAGCACAGATGCAAACGCCGCGAATCATCTCCGGGCGAGCGTCAGTCCGGCGCCGGTTGCCGCAGCTCGCCCGCCGCACGGTGCCTCTTTTGCGCCCACGGCAGCATTATCTCGGTGGCTCTCGCGGTTTTCACCACCGAGCTGATGTAGCGGCTCGGTTGCCTCATGGTGCCGCTGCCTGTCGCGCGGCTGGTCTGTGCGCCGCCGCCGCGGCGGCCCGTCGCGCTCCGTCGAACGGGCCTGCCGACCGGGGCAGAGCCCGACACGTCAGATCCGTATTGCCGAGATCAGCCGACCGTAGTCCGCTTCCCTGTCATGGACGGAGCGGCGGTAGGAAAAGAACCGGTCCGGGTCGGAATAGGTGCAATGCCGCGTCCATTCCGCCTCGATCCCCTCGTCGCGCAGCTTCTGCAGCGTATAGCCCGGCAGGTCGAAATGCAGCCGGTCCCCTGCCCCGCCCGCGAAGAACCGCGCGTTCTCGGGCCCTTCGCCCATGAAGTCGTCGAAGAACTCGGGGCCGACCTCGTAGGCGCGTTGGCTGATCGTCGGCCCGATCACCGCCTGAATGGACTCGCGCTCGGCGCCGAGACGGACCATCGCCGCGATTGTCTCTTCCAGCACACCGTCGATGGCGCCGCGCCAGCCCGCGTGGGCCGCGCCGATCACCCCGGCCTCCGCGTCCGCGAAGAGCACCGGCTGGCAGTCGGCGGTCAGCACCGCGATGGCCACGCCCGGCGTGGCCGTCACCAGCCCGTCGGCCTCGGGTGCGGGGCCGTCGAAGGGCCCGTCCACCACCTCGACCCGCGCGGAATGGACCTGCTGCACGTTCACTAGCCGCGCGACGGGCACCTCCATCGCCTCGGCAACGCGGGCGCGGTTGATCGCCACGATCTCGGACTGGTCCGACGAACCGTTCCCGCAGTTGAGACCGGCGAAGACGCCGGACGACGCCCCGCCCTTGCGGGTGAAGAAGCCGTGCCGGAACGGGGTCAGGCTGGGCGCGGTGATGATCTCGAGCGTCATGTCTGCAATCCGGGGGGCGGGGTGGCGCCTTCGGGAAAGAATCCCAGTGTCTTGAACAGCGAACCCATTTCGTCGGGGTGCGTCAACCGGCGATGTGCGGCGACATGGCTGTCGAGCGCTTCGCCCGAGAGCTTCGCCGCGAGTGCACGAGCGCGGTCGGTGATGCCGAGGCGTTCGAGGAAAACGCCCTGCGGCGTCAGCGCACTATGGGCGCAGGGGGCGGCCTCGGCGAGCGCCCCGAAATCGACGTGGGCGGTCAGGTCGGACTCGCCGGGGTACGCCAGCGGATCGACCTTTTCATGCCGGCGCAGCGCCTGGAAGGTATCGCCGAGACTGCGCGCGCTGCCGTAATCCACGACCAGCGCAGCACCACCATGCGCGGCGATGCGGCGGCCGATTTCCTCGGAGATGCCAAGGGCCGGCGAACAGGTCTCGACCAAGTCGCCCTCGGCCGTGTCATCCAGCCGGTGCGAAAGCGCGGCCTGCGCGGCGGGCTCGGTCAGACCGAAGCTCAGCGCCCCGTCCTGAAGCCCCACGACCCGCTCGGCCCATGCGTCGCCGACCCGCAGGAACTGGCGCACGGGCAGCGCGTCGAAGAATTCGTTGGCGAGCAGGAAGAGCGGCCCCTCGGGCAGGGCGGCGATGCTGTCGTGCCAGACAGGCGCGTGATCCGAGAGAATCGCGTTTTGTGCGGTGCGCAGGCTGGGCGAGGCCTCGACGAGATGCACCTCGGCGGCCTCGACCATGCCGGGCACCGCCCTCATGGCGCGCAGCGCGTCGGCCATCAGCGTGCCCCGGCCCGGCCCCAGCTCTGACAGGAGAAACGGCGACGGCCGCCCCTGCTCCAGCCAGCATTGCGCGAGGCAGAGCCCGAGCATCTCGCCGAACATCTGGCTGATCTCGGGCGCGGTGGTGAAGTCGCCACCCGCGCCGAGCGGATCGCGCGTGGTGTAATAGCCGTGCTGCGGATGCATGAGACAGAGCCCCATGTATTCGGCCACGGTCATCGGCCCCTCGGCGGCGATGCGCCGGCGCAGGATCTCGGCCAGCGGGGTCACGCCCGGCGCCTCGCGTAGACCAGCAGCCCCACCCCGATGAGGATCATCGGCAGCGACAGCATCTGCCCCATCGTCAGGCCGTAGCCCCCGACGTGCCATGCCAGCCCAAGAGGGTTTCCGGGCGAGACGAACTGCGCGTCTGGCTGACGCACGAACTCGACGAGAAAGCGCGCGAGACCATATCCCGCGAAGAAGGTGCCCGCCACCATGCCGGGCCGTTTCAGCGCGCCACGAGCGAAGGCAAGCCAGATCAGCAGGCCGCCCAAAAGAAGGCCCTCGAGCCCGGCCTCGTAGAGCTGCGAGGGGTGCCGGGCGCAGAGCTCGCCCGCGGCCTGCCCGCAGGCCTGCGCGGCCTCGCCGGGGAAGATCACGCCCCACGGCAGATCGGTGGGCCGCCCCCAGAGCTCGGCGTTGACGAAATTCGCGAGCCGCCCGAGCAGCAGGCCCGGCGGCACCGCGAGGGCGATCATGTCGCCCGCGGGCATCAGCGGAATGCGGTTCTTCACGCAAAACGCCAGCACGGCGACGATCACCCCCAGCAGACCGCCGTGGAACGACATGCCTCCGTGCCAGATCATCGGGATCTCGGCCGGGTTCGCGAGGTAGTAGACCGGCTGGGAGAACAGCACGAAGCCCAGCCGTCCGCCAAGGATGATGCCGAGGATCACCCAGGTCATCAGCTGCTCGACCTGCTCGGGGGTCATCGGCGGTTGCTCGTCCAGCCAGAGCCGGGCGCGGCGCACCGCCGCCGTGGCAAGCTGCCAGCCCAGCAGGATGCCGACGATATAGGCCAGCGCATACCAGCGCAGGGCGAACTCGAAACTGCCGATGGAAATCGAGAACAGCTCGGGCGAGAGCGGAGGAAAGGGGATCGCGGCTATCATGCGCGCATCAGTGGCTTGGGATTCGAGCGGAAGTCAACCTTGAGGCTCGCGCCCTCCCGGCCCATATAGAGAGCAACACGCTATCAGGAGTCGCACATGCAGACGCGCAACAAGGTATTCGACGACATCTCGCAGTTGATGACCAACGCGATGGGCGTGGCCCAGGGCGCACGGGACGAGGCCGAGACCGCGATGAAGTCGATGATCGACCGCTGGCTTGCGGATCGCGACTTCGTGACCCGCGAAGAGTTCGACGCCGTCCGCGCCATGGCCCAGAAGGCCCGCGAGGAGAACGAGGCGCTCAAGGCGCGGCTCGACGCGCTCGAGAAAGGGGCCGAGTAAGGTTCCTACACGGGCGGGCCTCTGCCGCCCGCTTCCGCCCCAGGCGCGGAGCCGCAAGATGCGCCGGGTCGGCCCGCAGGGGCTGCGCCCGGCTCTTTCACGTTGACCCGTCACGCTTGACAACAGCCCCCGCAGCCGACAGATCGCACGCATGATCCTCACCGTTCTCCAGGTCGCCCTAGGCGGCGCACTCGGGGCCTCCGGGCGCTATCTCACCGGCGTGGCGATGACCTCGCTGATGGGCCGGTCCTTCCCGTGGGGCACGCTGACGGTGAACATTCTCGGATCGTTTCTCATGGGCGTGCTCGTCGTGGTCATGGCCAACTTCTCGGCCACCCGCCTCGCGCCTTTCCTCACCATCGGGTTCCTCGGCGGCTTCACCACCTTCTCGAGCTTCTCGCTCGACGTCGCGACGCTTTACGAGCGCGGCGACCTTGCGCTCGCCTTCGGCTACGTCGCCGTGTCGGTGCTGGTGTCGGTGGCGGCGCTGTTTGCCGGGCTGGCCCTCACACGGAGCGTCTTCGCATGAGCCGCGTTCAGACCATCACCGTCGGCCCGGATGACGGCGACCAGCGGCTCGACCGCTGGCTCAAGCGCCAGTTCCCGCATCTCCAGCAGGGGCGCATCGAGAAGATGTGCCGCAAGGGCGAGCTGCGCGTCGACGGCGGGCGCGTGAAGGCGGCGACCCGGCTCGAGCCCGGCCAGGAAGTGCGCGTTCCGCCCCTGCCCGAGCCCGAGGAAGCCCCCAAGGCCCCGCCGAAGCCCAAGGTGAGCGACGCCGACGCGAAGATGATCCGCGACGCGGTGATCTGGAAGGACGACCACATCATCGCGCTGAACAAGCCGCCGGGCCTGCCGGTGCAGGGCGGCAGCAAGCTGACCCGACACGTCGACGGGCTGGCCGAGGCGCTGACCTTCGGGCTCGACGAGAAGCCGCGGCTCGTGCACCGGCTCGACAAGGACACCTCGGGCGTGCTGCTGCTGGCGCGCACGCGTGCCGTGGCACAGGGGCTCACCACCGCGATCCGTCACAAGCAGACCCGCAAGATCTACTGGGCCGTCGTCGCCGGCGTACCGACGCCCTACCTGGGCGAGATCCGCTACGGGCTGGTCAAGGCGGCGGGGCACGGCAAGTCGGGCGAAGGCGAGAAGATGGTCTGCGTTCACCCCCGCGAGGTCGACTTGACGCCTGGCGCGAAGCGGGCGCACAGCCTTTATGCCACGCTCTACCGCGTCGCGGGCCGCGCCTCCTGGGTGGCGCTCGAGCCGATCACCGGCCGCACCCACCAGCTGCGCGCACACATGGCCGAGATCGGCCATCCGATCATCGGCGACGGCAAGTATGGCGGCTCGGGGCAGGAGAATCTCGGCGACGGCTGGGGCGCCCAGCTTGGCGGCGTGATCTCGAAGAAGCTGCACCTGCACGCGCGCTCGATGACCTTCCTGCACCCGGTGACGCGAAAGCCGGTCACGGTGACCGCTCCCCTGCCCGAGCACATGAAGCACACGTGGGATACGCTCGGCTGGACCGAGGATCTTGCCGCCGACGATCCCTTCGAGGCGCTGCAATGACCGACCTCAGCCTCGTGGTCTTCGATGTCGACGGCACGCTCGTCGACAGCCAGGCCGACATCCTTGCCTCCATGGCTGCGGCCTTCGCACATGCCGGACGGCCGGCACCGGCCCGCGAGGACATCCTGTCGATCGTCGGCCTGTCGCTCGATCGCGCCATCGCGCAGCTCTCGCCGGGCCTCGACGCGGCCATGCGCGGCGGCATGGTCGAAGCCTACAAGGCTCACTACCTGGCTTTGCGTTCCGAGAAGGGCACACCGGAGAGCTCGCCGCTCTACCCGCATGTCCGCGAGGTGCTCGAGGCACTGCACGCGGTGCCCGAGACGCTGCTCGGTATCGCCACCGGCAAGTCGCGCCGAGGCCTCGACAAGCTGGTCGACGGGCACGACATGCGGTCGCTCTTCGTGACGATGCAATGTGCCGACGACCACCCGTCGAAGCCCCATCCGGCGATGCTGCACGCGGCGCTGTCCGAGACCGGTGTGCCGGCGCAACGGGCCGTGATGATCGGCGACACGAGTTTTGACATGGAGATGGCCCGGGCCGCCGGGATGCTCGCGATCGGGGTGAGCTGGGGCTATCACGACGCGCAACGACTGAAGGACGCGCACCTGGTGATCGACGACATCCGCCAGCTGCCCGGCCTTCTGCACCAGATCCGGGAGCAGACCGCATGAGCGAATGGGCCCCACGCAGGTTCTACGAGCAGGCCACCGCCACCGAGGTCAAGGGCGGCCACGGCATCGCGCTGGACGGGCGCCGGGTGATGACGCCGGGCAAGTCCCCGCTCGTCGTCCCCACCCGCCCGCTGGCCGAGGCCATCGCCGCCGAATGGCAGGCGCAGGACGAGAAGATCGACCCCAACACGATGCCCTTCACCCGCACCGCCAACAGCGCCATCGAGAAGGTCGCGCCACAACGGGCCGAGGTGGCGCAGATGCTCGCGGAATACGGTGACAGCGACCTGCTGTGCTACCGCGCCGACGGGCCCGAGGCGCTGGTCGAGCGGCAGGCCGAACAGTGGGACCCGATGCTCGACTGGGCCGAGGCCACGCATGGCGCCCGCCTCGCGCCGCGCGCCGGGATCATGCACGCACCACAGGACGGCGCGGCGCTCGACCGGCTCGCCGCGCGGGTGCACGAAATGGACGCGTTCGAGCTTGCCGCGTTTCACGATCTCGTGTCGCTCACGGGCTCTCTGGTGCTCGGGCTGGCGGCAACCGACCCGGCCCAAGATCCCCAGCACTTGTGGGCGCTTTCGCGGCTCGACGAGAGTTGGCAGGAAGAACAGTGGGGCGTCGACGAAGAGGCCGCCGAGATGGCCGCGCGCAAGCAGGCAGCCTTTCATCATGCGCATCGGTTCTATACGCTCTGCAAGGCGTGATGAATCCCCTTGCGTTGCCGCGACGACTGCCCGTTTTCGCGGCGGCCATAGTCCTTTTTTGAGGCAGAGCGGCTTGACCTGCAAAGAGGAATCCGAACAAACTCGCCATCACTAAAGGGGGGGAGGAACATCCGTCCCCGGTTAGCACGGTCCCTCGGGGGCCATGGAACCGGCCCATCAGGGGCCGGACAACAGGAAGAGGTTAACATGAAGAAAACCGTAATCCTTGGCGCGCTCACGGTTGCCGGCCTGGCAGCAGGGGCTGCCTCGGCTGCGACGCTCGACGACGTCAAGGCGCGCGGCACGCTGAACTGTGGCGTGTCCACCGGCCTGACCGGCTTCTCGGCCCCCGACGCAAACGGCGTCTGGCAGGGCTTCGACGTTGCCGTCTGCCGCGCGGTCGCCGCTGCCGTTCTGGGTGACCCCATGGCGGTCGACTTCGTGCCCACCACCGGCCAGACCCGCTTTACCGCGCTGGCTTCGGGCGAGATCGACATGCTGGCGCGCAACACCACCTGGACCTTCTCGCGCGACAACGACCTCAAGTTTGAGTTCGTCGGCGTGAACTACTACGACGGTCAGGGCTTCATGGTTCCCAAGGAGCTGGGCGTCAGCTCGGCCAAGGAACTCGACGGCGCCACGGTCTGCATCCAGACCGGCACCACCACCGAGCTCAACCTCGCGGACTTCTTCCGCGTGAACAACATCAACTACGAGCCGGTCCCGATCGAGACGAACGCCGAAGCGCAGCAGCAGTATCTTGCCGGCGCCTGCGACGTCTACACCACGGACGCCTCGGGCCTCGCCGCGACCCGCGCCTCGTTCGAGAGCCCGTCCGATCACGTCATCCTCCCCGAGATCATCTCGAAGGAGCCGCTCGGCCCGCTGGTCCGCCACGGCGACAACGAGTGGGGCGACATCGTCCGCTGGACGCTGAACGCGCTGGTCGCCGCCGAGGAATACGGCGTGACCTCGGCCAACATCGAGGAACTGTCCTCGTCGGCAACCGACAACCCCGAGATCAACCGCCTGCTCGGCACCGAAGGTGAGCTGGGCGCGATGATCGGCCTCGACGCCGACTGGGCGAAGAAGGCGATCATGGCCAACGGCAACTACGGCGAGATCTTCGAGAAGACCATCGGCGAGAACACCCCCATCGGCCTGTCGCGCGGCCTGAACGCGCAGTGGACCGAAGGCGGCCTGATGTACAGCCCGCCCTTCCGCTGATCTGAACCACCTGACGGGGCGCGGAGGGCAACCTTCGCGCCCTTTCCAACTCAAAGGGCCCGAAAACGGGCCGACCAAGCACCAATCAGAGCTTCCGAAGAGGGGCAGGAGACCGGATCAACCGGTCCGTCGCCCAGGAAGAACGGAAGCCGCCCGGGGAGAAACATATGTCGACCATGACGGACCCGCCAGAGCGGGGTTTCCGGCTGTCGCAGCTCATCTACGACACCCGCTATCGTTCCATGACCATCCAGGTGGTGGCCATGATCCTGCTGATGCTGCTGTTCTCGTGGCTCGTGACCAACACGGTCGAGAACCTCCAGACGCTCGGCAAGGACTTCGATTTCGGCTTTCTCACGCAGCCGTCGGGATACGACATCAACCAGCGCCTGATCGAGTACGACAGCCAGAGCACGCACGGGCGGGCCGCCCTTGTCGGCATCCTGAACACTTTGCTCGTGGCTTTCCTGGGCTGCGCTCTTGCCACTGTGCTCGGGGTCATCGCAGGCGTTCTCAGGCTGTCCAACAACTGGCTCGTGTCGCGGCTGATGGCGGTCTACGTCGAAGGCTTCCGCAACGTGCCGCTGCTGCTCTGGATCGTGCTGATCTTCGCGCTGATGACCGAGGCGACGAACGCCCCCCGCGCCTTCCGCAGTGACGACGGGCCTTCGATGCTGATGTCCGAAAGCGTCGCGATCACCAACCGGGGCGTCTACATTCCGAACCTGACCTTCACCCGCTCGCTGGGCGGCAACGAGGTTGTCGCCCCTGAACCGGAAGAGCCCGAAAGCACGGGTGGCACCACCGGCATGACCGGCACCTACGGCGGCAGCCGCATCGCCACCGGCGGCGCCGGCGTGTCGACAGGTCAGGACGACACCGCGGAGGAGGAAACGTCCGACACGGCCGCCGCCGGTGACGGGGAGATCATCCCGTCGAGCTCGGCCTGGGACTGGCTCCTGATCCTCGCCGTGCTCGTGGCGGGCTTCATCGGCGCCCGCATCATCGGCCGGAAGGCCACCGAGAAGCAGGAGGCCACCGGCAAGCGCCCGACCACCCTGCCCTACCAGATCGGCCTGATCCTGATCCCCCTGATCGCCGTGCTGATCGGGCTCGGCGCACAGCTCGACAAGCCGGTGCTGGGCGGCTTCAACTTCGACGGCGGCCTGCACCTGCGCAACTCGCTGATCGCCCTGTGGCTGGCGCTGGCGCTCTATACCGGCGCCTTCATCGCCGAGATCGTGCGCGGCGGCATCCTCGCCATCAACAAGGGCCAGACCGAGGCCGCCTATGCGCTCGGTCTCCGCCCCGGCACGACGATGAACCTCGTGATCCTGCCGCAGGCGCTGCGGGTCATCATCCCGCCGCTCATCTCGCAGTATCTCAACCTCACCAAGAACAGCTCGCTCGCCATCGCCGTGGGCTACATGGACGCGCGCTCCACGCTTGGCGGCATCACCATCAACCAGACCGGCCGCGAGCTCGAGGGGATGCTGCTGCTGGGCCTGTTCTACCTCGTGCTGAGCCTGCTCATTTCGAGCGCGATGAACATCTACAACGCGTCGGTCAAACTGAAGGAGCGCTGAGCGATGAGCGATACACACGCCGAAACCGTCGCCTACGTGCGCGACTCCATGGTCGAACAGCGCGAGCCCCCGCTCTCGCAGTCCGGCGCCTACAAGTGGATCCACCAGAACATGCTGTCGACACCGCTCAACGTCATCCTGACGGTGGTGTCGCTGTGGGTGATCTGGGCGGTGCTGAGCCACCTGCTGCCCTGGGCCGTCTTCGGCATCTGGGACGCGGACAGCCTTGCACAGTGCCGCGAGATCCGTGACGAGATCTACGGTGCCGACGCCTCGGTCGCCTGTTGGGCGGTGATCTCCGAGCGCTGGAACCAGCTGCTGTTCGGCTTCTACCCGCCCGAGCTCTACTGGCGGCCGATCCTTGCCTTCGTGCTGTTCCTCGCCGCCATCACGCCAGTGCTGTTCTCGTCGCTGCCGCGCAAGCTGCTGTGGCTGTCGCTCGCGGCGCCCTTCGTGCTCTACTGGCTGATCTGGGGCGGCACCATCTGGGGCCCGCTGGTCGTGGCCTTCGGCTTCGTGCTGGGCTGGGCTGTCGTCCGCTTCGTGGGTCCGGCCATCGGCGCGCTTGGTGGCGTGATCCTCGCCATCGTGGTGCCCATCCTCTACTGGCTGTTCCTCGCCGGTCCGCTGATCAACGCGCTCGGCGCGGCGCTCCCCATCGGGCTGGTCAACGTCGAGAGCAACGAGATCGGGGGCTTCATGCTCGCCACGATCATCGGCGTCTCGGGCATCATCCTGTCGCTGCCGCTGGGCGTCGTGCTGGCGCTGGGACGGCAGTCGGACCTCTTCATCATCAACAAGTGCTCGGTCATCTTCATCGAGATCATCCGGGGCGTGCCGCTGATCGTCTGGCTTTTCACCGCCTCGCTGCTGCTGAACTACTTTCTGCCGCCGGGCACCAACTTCGACCTGATGCTGCGGGTCATCATCATGGTGACGCTGTTTTCGTCGGCCTACATCGCCGAGGTTGTGCGGGGCGGTCTCGCCGCGCTTGCCAAGGGGCAATACGAGGCAGCCGACGCGCTGGGGCTCGACTACTGGAAGTCGATGCGGCTGATCATCCTGCCGCAGGCGCTCAAGATCTCGATCCCCGGGATCGTCAACACCTTCATCGGGCTCTTCAAGGACACCACGCTGGTGGTCTTCATCGGCCTGCTCGATCCCATCGGGCTGTCGAACTCGATCCGCGCCAGCACCGACTGGAACGGCATCTACTGGGAGCTCTTCGTCTTCATCGGCCTCTGCTTCTTCGTGTTCTGCTTCAGCATGGGCCGCTATTCGCTCTTCCTCGAGAAAAAGCTCCGTCGTGAGCACCGCTAAGGAGACCTGATCATGCAACAACAAGCGACCGAGACCGTCGACCGCAGCGCCATGCAGGTGTCCGACGAGGTGGCCATCCAGATCACCAAGATGAACAAGTGGTTTGGCAGCTTCCACGTGCTGCGCGACATCGACCTGACCGTGCATCGCGGCGAGCGGATCGTCATCGCCGGGCCCTCGGGCTCCGGCAAATCGACGATGATCCGCTGCATCAACCGCCTCGAGGAACACCAGGCCGGCAAGATCGTGGTGGACGGCACCGAGCTCGGCAACGACCTCAAGAACATCGACAAGATCCGGTCCGAGGTCGGGATGGTGTTCCAGCACTTCAACCTCTTCCCGCACCTCACGATCCTCGAGAACTGCACCCTCGCCCCGATCTGGGTGCGCAAGGTGCCGAAGAAGGAAGCCGAGGCCACGGCCATGCACTTCCTCGAGAAGGTGAAGATCCCCGAGCAGGCCCACAAGTACCCCGGCCAGCTCTCCGGCGGTCAGCAGCAGCGCGTCGCCATCGCCCGATCGCTCTGCATGAAGCCCCGCATCATGCTCTTCGACGAGCCCACCTCGGCGCTCGACCCGGAGATGATCAAGGAGGTGCTCGACACCATGGTGTCGCTCGCCGAGGAAGGCATGACCATGCTCTGCGTCACCCACGAGATGGGCTTTGCGCAGGCAGTTGCGAACCGGGTGATCTTCATGGACGCCGGCCAGATCGTCGAGCAGAACGAGCCACGGGAGTTCTTCAACAACCCGCAGCACGAGCGCACGAAGCTGTTCTTGAGCCAGATCCTCGGGCACTGACCTGACGGTCGAAGCCGACCGTGACATCGGGCGCCCGCCGACGCGGGCGCCCTGTTTCGTTCCGGGCGCGCCGCCCCTCTTGCTTCAGGCGCACCCTCCGGCAAGGCGCACCGCCTCGAACTCCGCGACACCCTCGTCCCGGCCATCGGTGAAGCAGGCGACCGTGACCGGTTCCACGACATCGGGGAAGTGGTAGACCGCATTCACGCTGAAGGGCCCGGCGCCGGAATGACCGATCACGCGCCCGGAGGCACCGGCCTCGCCAGCCATGAGCCCGATCCCGTAGCCACATGTTGTCCATGGCCTTCCCGGCAATACCCCGCCCACCGGGTGCGGCGTCATCATCCGTGCAAGCGTCTTGCGCTGGACCAGCGCGCCTGCGAAAAGGGCGTGCAGAAGCCGCGCGGCATCACCCGCCGTCCCGACAAGACAGCCGTGATACACCCAGCCGGGGTGGTATCCCGCGGCCTCGGGCCAGCAGACTGCGGCGAAGCTCTCGGGCGTCGTCGCCAGGACAACGCTGTGGAGCCCCAGCGGTGCGGTGATCTCTTGCCGCACCAGCGTGTCGAGGCCGCATCCGGAGACAGCCTCGAGATGCTCGCGGGCGAAGAGATAGCCGATGTTCGAGTAGCGCCACCCCTGCCCCGGCGGGAACAGCGCCCCCTGCGCCAGCGCCTCGCTGAGCAGCCGGTCCCGGGGCCAGGGTGCCTCACCGCCAGCGACCGCGCGGTGGTAGGCCGGCAGCGCGCCGTAGTCCGGCAGACCGGCGGTATGGGTGAGGCACTGCCCGAGCGTGATGCTCCGATCCGCAACCGTATCGTCGAGCGACAGCCGGCCCTGCTCTTCAAGCCGCAGGGCGCAGACGGCGATCACCGTTTTCGTGAAGCTCCAGTAGGGGAACAGCAGCGCCGGGTCGCCGAGCGTCTCTGCGCGGCCATCCGAGCGGATCAGGCAGGAGTGAATGTGGCCGGTGTCCGACATGGCCCTGCCTAGCATCGAAGCGGTAGCGGGCCCAAAAGAAAAGCACCCCGGAGACGGCTCCGGGGTGCTTCCAGTTCCAAAAGCGGACGGCTGGGTCAGCCGCGCTCTTCGATGATCTCGACCAGGTGCGGGATCTTGGCAACCATGCCGCGCACGGCGGGGGTGTCCTCGAGCTCGCGGGTCTTGTGCATCTTGTTCAGGCCCAGGCCAACCAGCGTCTGACGCTGGACTGCGGGGCGGCGGATCGGCGAACCGACCTGCTTCACGACGATCGTCTTAGCCATGGATCTCAGGCCTCCTCAGCGACTTGGGTCGATTCCGCCGGCGCTTCGTCACGCTTCGGCAGGATGTCGGCCACCTTCTTGCCACGACGCTGGGCGACGTTGCGGGGCGACTGTTCCTTGGTCAGCGCGTCGAGCGTGGCACGGATCATGTTGTAGGGGTTCTGCGACCCGATCGACTTGGCGACCACGTCGTGCACGCCGAGCATCTCGAAGACGGCACGCATCGGACCACCGGCAATGATACCGGTACCTTGCGATGCGGTGCGCAGGACGACGCGACCGGCGCCGTGGCGTCCGTTCATGTCGTGGTGCAGCGTGCGGCCTTCGCGCAGCGGCACGCGGATCATTTTGCGCTTCGCCTGCTCGGTGGCCTTGCGGATGGCCTCGGGGACCTCCTTGGCCTTGCCCTTGCCGAAGCCGACGCGGCCCTTCTGGTCGCCGACGACGACGAGCGCGGCGAACCCGAAGCGCTTGCCGCCCTTCACGGTCTTCGACACACGGTTGATCGCGACAAGGCGATCGGCAAATTCCGGGGTCTCGTCGCGGTCGCGACGGTTCCGGCGGTTGTCACGTTCTGCCATCTGGCATTCCTTTGTTCAGGGTCGGCACGCCGGGGCGCGCCTTGCGTTTTCCAATCCAGGTGCCCCTTGGGGCCCGGATCATCGAGGCGTTGCCGCCTACGCTTTCGGGATGGAGGGCCGAAGCCCGCCTGCGGGCACGAGGCCCGGCATGACGCAGGGTGGGCGGAAACCGCCCACCCTACCGTTTCTCAGAGCTTCAGCCCGGCTTCACGCGCGGCGTCGGCGAGTGCCTTGACGCGACCGTGATACAGGAAGCCGCCACGGTCGAAGTAGGCTTCTTCCACACCGGCTTTCTTGGCGCGCTCGGCGATGAGGGCACCCACCTTCTGGGCGGCCTCGACGTTTGCACCGTTGCCGACGACGCCGAGATCCTTCTCCATGGTGGAGGCGGATGCCAGGGTCACGCCCTGCACGTCGTCGATCAGCTGAACGCTGATGTTCTTGTTCGACCGGTGCACCGACAGCCGCACGCGGCCGGCGTTGACCTTGCGAAGCTTGTTCCGGACGCGCAGACGGCGCTTCTGGAACAGTTGCAGTTTGCTGTTTGCCATTGTTCCGCGTCCTTACTTCTTCTTGCCTTCCTTGGCGAAGATGTATTCGCCCTTGTAGCGAATACCCTTGCCTTTGTAGGGCTCGGGGCGGCGCCAGTCGCGGATGTTCGCCGCGACCTGACCGACCTGCTGTGCATTGTGCCCCTCGACAATCACCTCGGTCGGCTTCGGCGTGGTGACCGTGATGCCTTCGGGGATGGCGAAGTCGACGTCATGGCTGTAGCCGAGGTTCAGCTTCAGGACCTGGCCCTGGACCTGCGCGCGGTAACCCACGCCCTGGATCTCGAGCTCTTTCTTGAAGGTGTTCTGAACGCCGTGCACCATGTTCGCGACGATGGTGCGCGACATGCCCCACTGCTGGCGCGCGCGCTTGGAATTGCCGCGCGGCGTCACGGAGACAGCGTTTTCCTCGACCGCGATGGTGACATCGTCGGTTGCGGTGAAGGTCTGGGCGCCTTTCGGGCCCTTCACTTCGACGGTCTGGCCGCTGACGGATGCGGAAACACCCGAGGGCAGCTCGACCGGCCTTTTCCCAATACGAGACATGGACGTCCCTCCTTAGAATACCGTGCAGAGCACCTCGCCGCCGACATTGGCAGCGCGGGCGTTTGCGTCCGACATCACGCCCTTCGGCGTGCTGACAATCGACACACCCAGGCCCTGGCGGACGGTGGGGATGTCCTTGACACCCATGTAGACGCGACGGCCGGGGGTCGAGACCCGCTGCAGTTCGCGAATGACGGGGGTGCCGTCGAAGTACTTCAGGCTGATCTCGAGCGTCGGGTGACCGTTTGCACCGGTCCCGGACTCGTAGCCGCGGATGTAACCTTCGTCCGCGAGCACGTCGAGCACCCAGGCGCGCAGTTTCGAGGCCGGGGTCGAAACGACCGACTTGCCACGAAGCTGGGCGTTACGGATACGGGTGAGCATATCGCCGATAGGATCGTTCATCTCGTACCCTCCTTACCAGCTCGATTTCACGAGACCGGGCGCAAGGCCGTTGGAACCGAGATCGCGCAGGGCGATACGGCTGACCTTGAGCTTGCGGTAGTATGCGTGCGGACGGCCCGTGAGCTGGCACCGGTTGTGCAGGCGGGTCGGCGAGGAATTGCGCGGCAGCTTCGCAAGCTCGAGGCGTGCCTTGAAGCGCTCTTCCATCGATTTGCTTTCGTCGGTCGCGATCTCTTTGAGCGCGGCACGCTTGGCGGCATACTTCTCCACCAGCGCCTGGCGCTTCTTCTCGCGTTCGATCATGGATTTCTTGGCCATGTGTCTCGCTCCTCAGGCGTTGAAGGGCATGTTGAAATGCTTCAACAGCGCCTTGGCTTCCGCGTCGGTTGCCGCGGTGGTGGTGATGATGATGTCCATGCCCCAGACTTCATCGACCTTGTCGAATTCGATCTCGGGGAAGACGATGTGTTCCTTGATGCCCATGGCGAAGTTGCCGCGGCCGTCGAAGGCCGGCTTCACGCCACGGAAGTCGCGGATGCGGGGCATCGCGATACCGATCAGGCGGTCGAGGAAATCATACATCCGGTCACCACGCAGGGTCACCTTGGCGCCAAGCGGCATCTCTTCACGAACACGGAAGCCGGCGATCGACTTCTTGGCCTTCGTGGTGACAGCCATCTGGCCGGCGATCTTGCTCAGGTCTTCCTGGGCCGATTTCGCCTTTTTCGAGTCCTTCACGGCCTCGGCACCGCAGCCGATGTTCAGAACGATCTTGTCCAGACGCGGGATCTGCATGTCGTTCTTGTAGCCGAACTCTTCCTTGAGCTTGGCCTTGATCTCGTCGCGGAACTGAGCGCGCAGACGCGGGGTGTAGTTTGCGGTATCAAGCATCGATCACGTCCCCCGTGGTCTTGGCGAAGCGAACCTTCTTGTCGCCGTCCATGCGGAAACCGACGCGGGTCGGCTTGCCGTTGGCATCGACGATGGCAAGGTTGCTGAGGTCGATCGGCATCGCCTGCGGCAGACGGCCGCCCTGCGACGTCTGGCTCTGGCGCGTGTGACGAACGGCCATGTTCACGCCGCCGACGACGGCCTTGCCGGCCTTCGGGCTAACGCTTTCGATGGTCCCGGTCTTGCCCTTGTCCTTGCCGGACAGGACGATGACCTTGTCACCTTTTTTCAGCTTGGCAGCCATCAGAGCACCTCCGGAGCAAGCGAGATGATCTTCATGAAGTTCTTCGCGCGCAGCTCGCGAACCACCGGCCCGAAGATACGGGTGCCGACCGGCTCGTTGCTGTTGTTGAGGATGACGGCCGCGTTGCGGTCGAAGCGGATGGAGGTGCCGTCTTCGCGACGAACTTCCTTGGCGGTGCGCACGACGACGGCCTTGCGGACGTCACCCTTCTTCACGCGGCCGCGCGGAATGGCCTCTTTCACCGAGACGACGATGATGTCGCCGACCGATGCGTAGCGGCGATGCGAGCCGCCGAGGACCTTGATGCACTGAACTTTCCGGGCACCGGAGTTGTCAGCGACATCCAGATTGGTCTGCATCTGGATCATGTGGTTTCTCCCGACCTTTGGGGGTTGTTCTTGGTCTACCCCCCAGGGTTTCGATCAAACCGGGATGGGATGCCTTATTCGGCGATCACTTCCCAGCGTTTCGTCTTCGACTTCGGCGCGCATTCGATGATGCGGACCATATCGCCGACTGCGAATTGTCCCGCCTCGTCGTGAGCGCGGTATTTCTTCGACTTCTTGATGGTCTTCTGCAGCACGGGGTGCTTGAAGCGGCGGACCACCTGGACCGTCACGGTCTGCGCGTTCGCGGTGGAGGTCACGGTGCCTTGCAGGATACGCTTGGGCATGGGTTAAACTCCTTATTCCGCAGACGCCGCAGCGGCGGCTTTCTGGTTGAGCACGGTGCTGACGCGTGCCACGTCGCGGCGCACCTGACGGATGCGCGCGGTGTTCTCGAGTTGGCCGGTGGCCTTCTGGAAGCGGAGGTTGAAGGCCTCCTTCTTCAGGGCGAGAAGCTCGTCCCGGAGCTGGTCCGGGGTCTTCGAGCTGAGCTCTTTGGCGTCCATAGCGGTCGCTCCTTCGTTGCAACATCACCGGAGGGCCCCATCGTTACGTGGGTCACCCTGATTCCCGGTGGAGGTGGATGAAGGCGCCGTATAGGCGTGTTCGCCCTACAAAGCAAGGGGCAAAGGCCGCGCCCCCGTGCGCGCTACGGCAGCACGTCGAAGACGCGAGAGCGGCGCCGGGCCCGTTGGTTGATGCCGCGCAATGCGACCACTGCCTGCAACATGCGACCCTGCTTCGGGAAAGTCCAGTCTCGGAGATCGTCATGCCCATCCGCATCCCCGTCGCACTGCTGCTCACGGCAGCGCTTATCGCCTGCCAGCCGACCGCCACGCCGGTCGCGACTGCCCTGCCCGCCGACCTCGAGGGGCTTCCGCTCTCTCCAACGATGGCGCGCGAGATTCGGACCGAGCTTGCATCGCTCGACAGCGCCGAGGCGAAACGCCTCTGCACCGAGGACGAGATTGCCTTTGTCCGGGCGAGCGCGATCCTGATGGCGGTCTACCTGGGCGAAGACGAGACCGCTCCCTGGAGCCCGCGCCAGACCGCGAAGGTCGAGGGGCTCCGCGCAAGATGGCAGGCGCTCGGGGGCGATGCGCGCGACGTCAGCGCAAAATGCCACCAGCTCCCGTCCATGGTGCTCTAGGGCCGCACCAGCCCCGTAAATGGCCAGGAGCCCGGACCAGCGGGCTCCGTCCGTTCGAACCTCAAACGCTCCCCCGGAGCGTTTGCCGGGCCCGGGCCGGCCCGTCCTTCACTCCCACTTGTAGTTGAAGCTGACCGAGATCCGCTCTTCCTCGGACATGTTCGGCGGCACTTCGTGGCGCAGCCAGCTTTCCCACAACAGCACATCACCGACCTTGGGCGCCTCGTAGATGAAGGTCTTCAGTTCCTCCCGGCAGCCCTTTCGACGCGCGGGCGCGGCCATCATGTAGCCCAGCCGCGGGTCCTCGAGCTTCAGCGCCGATGTGCCGTCGGGCATGGCGACATAGGTCGTGCCCGAGATCACGGAGTGCGGGTGAATGTGCGACGAATGCGTGCCGCCCTCGGGCAGGATGTTGATCCAGAGGTCCTCCAGCACCAGCGTCTTCTCCCCGAGATCGAACTCGAGATCCTCGGCAAAGGCCATGACATGCTTGTCGAGCGCCGCGACGAGATCGGCGAAGATCGGGAAGCGCCACGGCAGGTCCGTCAGCGAGGCATACGATGTGTATCCCGGATAGCCGTTCGCCTCGCACCATTCCTGCCCCGCCTCGTCATCCTCGGCGATGGACCAGCAGGAGGCTTCGAGCTCGTCGGTGTCGATGGCGGGCGCCTGCTCGGAGAGCTGCGCACGGTAGAGGCGGGTCGCGAAGAGGGAGCGGATCTGGGACATGCCCGCCTCATAGCGCGAGTCGCGGGATCTGGCGAGAGGCAACGAAGTCTCAACCTCGCTGTGCGAGACCTCGGGCTGTCTCTCTCGTCGAAAGGTCAGAATGACCCGTCTTCTGTTGCCACTGTCCCTGGGCCTGGCGCTCGCGCCGCCCGCGATGGGCGCCGAACCGCTGTTGTCGTCGCGCGTCGCGCGCAAGCCCCTCTTGCAGCAGGCACAGCCGCTGATCCCGGTGCGATCGGGCGCCGGGACCTCGGGCGCGAGCCTGTTCGCCGGGCGGGCAGAGGGGGGCCTGTTCTCGGCAGTTCTTGAGCCCACCAGCCTGCCCCACCGGATCGGTGGGGATAGCGTCAACGCGCGCATTCGCGACATCATCGCACGGGCCGAGGCCGGGCCTGACGGATACGACGCGGTCCAGCACGGCGCCCGCAGGCGGCCGCCGAAACGCCCCACGGCGATGACCCTCGACGAGATCTTCGCATGGATCGCCGCCACGCCGGGCCAGCCGCACGCCATCGGCCGTTACCAGTTCATTCCGGACACGCTGCGGATGCTGGTGAATCGGCTCGGTCTCGACCGTCGGACACGGTTCACCCCCGGCGTTCAGGACAGGCTCGCGGACCTGCTGCTCCTCGATGCGGGGCTCGACGACATGCGGCGCGGCAACATCACGCGCCGCAGCTTCATGCACAACCTGGCCCGGATCTGGGCCGGCCTGCCGACCGCGTCGGGCCGGTCGCATTACCACGGCCATGCGGGCAACCGCGCGACCATGACATGGGCGCGCTTCGAAAGCGCCATGGCGCCGATCTTTCCGCACTGATCCCGCTCAGCCGGGAACGACGCAGATCTGTGCCTCGCCCCCGTCCAGCGAACCGCCAAGATCGTCGCAGGCGGCGTCGTCGAGATATTGCTCGTAGGATCGCCCGGCCCAGAACCCGACGATCACGGCAAGAACAAGCACCAGCCGGCGCAAGATCCAGAACATGTCAGTCTCCCGGAAAAGAAAAGACCTCCGCCGATCTCTCGGCGGAGGTCCAATTCAATCGGCGGGCCATCGGCCCACCGCAGCGGTTTACCAGTCCTCGCGGACGACCACGCGGGTCTTGATCGGCAGCTTCATCGCGGCCAGGCGCAGCGCCTCGCGGGCGATGTCCTCGGCGACGCCGTCGATCTCGAACATCACGCGGCCAGGCTTCACCTTGCAGGCCCAGAAGTCGACCGAGCCCTTACCCTTACCCATCCGGACTTCGGTGGGCTTGGAGGTCACGGGGGTATCCGGGAAGATACGGATCCAGACCCGGCCCTGACGCTTCATGTGACGCGTCATGGCACGACGGGCCGCCTCGATCTGGCGCGCGGTGACGCGCTCGGGCTGAAGAGCCTTCAGACCGTAGTGACCGAAGTTCAGATCAGAGCCGCCCTTGGCTTCGCCCTTGATCCGGCCCTTCTGCATCTTGCGGAATTTTGTGCGTTTCGGTTGCAGCATTGTTCAAGCCTCCTCAGCGACGGCCGCCCATGGCGCCGCGCGGAGCCGGACCATCCTGGATTTCCTGCGACTTGCGGTCGCGGGCTGCCGGGTCGTGCTCCATGATCTCGCCTTTGAAGATCCAGACCTTGATCCCGATGATACCATAGGGGGTCGTGGCTTCGACGTTGGCGTAATCGATATCGGCGCGCAGGGTGTGCAGGGGCACACGACCTTCGCGATACCACTCGGTCCGTGCGATCTCGGCACCGCCCAGACGGCCGGCGACGTTCACCCGGATGCCGAGCGCGCCCATGCGCATGGCGTTTTGCACCGCGCGCTTCATGGCACGACGGAACGACACACGACGCTCGAGCTGCTGTGCGATGTTCTCGCCCACCAGACGTGCGTCCAGCTCGGGCTTGCGAACCTCGACGATGTTGAGGTGCAGCTCGGAGTCGGTCATCTTCGACAGCTTCTTGCGCAGGACTTCGATGTCCGCGCCTTTCTTGCCGATGATGACACCCGGACGTGCGGTGTGAACCGTCACGCGGCACTTCTTGTGCGGGCGCTCGATGATGACACGGGCAACGCCGGCCTGCTTGCACTCTTCGTGGATGAACTCGCGGATCGCGATGTCTTCCAGAAGCAGGTCACCGTAGTCCTTGGTGTCGGCGTACCAGCGGCTGTCCCAGGTGCGGTTGACCTGGAGGCGCATGCCGATCGGATTGGTCTTGTTACCCATTAGGCTTGCTCCTCGATCTGGCGCACCTTGATGGTGATTTCCGAGAACGGCTTGTTGATGCGGCCGAAGCGACCACGTGCCCGGGGACGGCCACGCTTCATCACAAGGTTCTTGCCCACGTACGCCTCGGCGACGACGAGCTCGTCGACGTCAAGACCGTGGTTGTTCTCGGCATTCGCAATGGCGGACTGAAGGCACTTCTTCACGTCCACGGCGATCCGCTTTTTCGAGAAGGTCAGGTCCGTAAGGGCCTTTTCGACCTTCTTGCCACGGATCAGCGCGGCCACCAGGTTCAGCTTCTGCGGCGACGTACGCAGCATGCGGAGCTTTGCCATCGCCTCGTTGTCCGCCACGCGGCGGGGATTCTTATCCTTGCCCATGGCTTACTTCCTCTTGGCTTTCTTGTCGGCCGCGTGCCCGTAGTAGGTGCGGGTCGGCGCGTATTCACCGAATTTCTGACCGATCATGTCTTCCGACACGTTCACCGGAACGTGCTTCTGGCCGTTGTAGACGCCGAACGTCAGGCCCACGAACTGGGGCAGGATCGTCGAGCGACGCGACCAGATCTTGATAACTTCGTTCTTGCCGCTTTCGCGAACCTTCTCGGCCTTCTTGAGGACGTAGGCATCGACGAAAGGGCCTTTCCAAACAGAGCGCGACATATGTTAGCGACCCTTCTTCTTGGCGTGGCGCGAGCGGATGATGAGCTTCTGCGACGCCTTGTTGGTGTTGCGGGTGCGCTTGCCCTTGGTCGGCTTGCCCCAGGGCGTCACCGGGTGACGGCCACCGGAGGTCCGGCCCTCACCACCACCGTGCGGGTGGTCGATCGGGTTCATCACGACACCACGGACCGACGGACGCTTGCCCATGTGGCGGGTGCGGCCGGCCTTGCCGAAGTTCTGGTTGCTGTTGTCGGGGTTCGACACGGCACCGACGGTGGCCATGCATTCCTGACGCACCATCCGCAGCTCGCCCGAGGACAGGCGGATCTGGGCGTAGCCGCCGTCACGGCCGACGAACTGGGCGTAGGTGCCCGCGGCGCGTGCGATCTGACCGCCCTTGCCCGGCTTCAGCTCGATGTTGTGGACGATCGTGCCGATCGGCATGCCCGAGAACGGCATCGCGTTGCCCGGCTTGATGTCCGCCTTCGCGCTTGCCACGATCTTGTCGCCGATGGCGAGACGCTGCGGCGCGAGGATGTAGGCCTGTTCGCCGTCGTCATACTGGACGAGCGCGATGAAGGCGGTGCGGTTGGGGTCGTATTCGATGCGAACGACGATGCCGTTCACGTCGATCTTGTTCCGCTTGAAATCGACGATCCGGTAGAGACGCTTTGCGCCACCGCCGCGGCGGCGTGCAGTGATCCGTCCGGTGTTGTTACGGCCGCCCTTCTTCGTCAGACCCTCGGTGAGGGCCTTGACGGGACGTCCTTTGTACAGCTCCGAACGGTCGATCAGCACCAGCCCGCGCTGGCCCGGCGTCGTCGGTTTGTACGACTTGAGTGCCATGCTTCTGTCTTCCGTTTGCAGACGGGTGGAGGATCCACCCTATGTGTTAGCCCCCTCGACTGTGCGTCCGCAGGTGGCCGGTCGTGTAGGCCCCCGAAGGTGCCCGGTTCGATGCCCCGGGACGACGCCCCGGACAAAACGCGAAGCCCCGGACGAATCCGGGGCTGTTGCGGATGCCCCCCTTTAGAGATCGTCGCCCTGCCGGTCAAGGGCACACGGGCGAAAGCGCCCGGTTTGCCGCACGTGGGCCGAAAGGGCGACGATATCCAAGCGCTGTCGGGAGTGGCTTCACAAGAGAAAAGGCCCCCGCAGCGCTGCGGGGGCCCTTCCAATTAAGTTCAGCGGGGCGCCTGCCCCACCGGGCTCAGAGGCCGGTCGACACGTCGATCGTGTTGCCCTCTTCGAGGGTCACGTAGGCCTTCTTCACGTCGTTCCGGCGGCCGATCTGGCCCCGGAACCGCTTGACCTTGCCCTTGGTGATGGAGGTGTTCACGGCCTTGACCTTGACATCAAAGAGCGCCTCGACGGCCTCTTTCACCTGGGGTTTCGTCGCGTCGATCGCCACTTCGAAGACCACCGCGCCGTGCTCGGACGCCATAGTGGACTTCTCGGTGATGACCGGCTTGCGGATCACGTCGTAATGTTCGGGCTTCGCACTCATTTCAGTCGAGCCTCCAGAGCTTCGACACCCGCCTTCGTGAGCACCAGCGTGTCACGCTTGAGGATGTCATAAACGTTCGCACCCATGCTGGGGAGCACGTCGAGACCGTCGATGTTGGCCGCGGCACGAGCGAAGTTCTCGTTGACCGAGGCGCCGTCGATGATCAGGGCACGCTTCCAGCCCAGGCTCTTCACCTGCGCCGCGAGGGCCTTGGTCTTGCCTTCGGCTTCGGTGTTGTCGATCACCACGAGGGCGCCCGACTTCGCCTTGGCCGACAGGGCCATCTTGAGGCCCAGAGCGCGGATCTTCTTGGGAAGATCATGCGCGTGGCTGCGCGGGGTCGGACCCTTGTAGATACCACCCTTGCGGAAGATCGGCGCCTTGCGCGAGCCGTGGCGTGCGCCACCGGTGCCCTTCTGGCGGTAGATCTTCTTGGTCGAGTAGCTCACTTCCGAGCGGGTCTTGACCTTGTGCGTACCGGCCTGCGCCTTGTTGCGCTGCCAGCGGACGACCCGGTGCAGGATGTCGGCGCGCGGCTCGAGATCGAAGATCGCGTCCGTCACCTCGACCTCGCCCGCGGCGGAGCCGTCCAGGTTGATCACGTCGAGTTTCATTCGTCGCCTTCCTTCTTCTCGGCCTGGATTTCAGCTTCCGCTTCCTTCAGGGCCTCTGCTTCGGCTGCTGCCTGCTCCTTGGCGGCGGCCTCGGCTGCTGCGGCTTCCTCGGCGGCGGCCTGTGCGGCGGCTTCCTCGGCGGCTTTCGCGGCTTCGTCAGCTGCGGACTTCAGCGCTGCCGGCAGAATGGCGTTCTCGGGGAACGGCTTCTTGACGGCGTCCTTGATGGTCACCCAGCCACCTTTCGAACCCGGAACCGCGCCCTTGATCATGATCAGGCCACGGGTCGCGTCGGTCTTGACGACCTGCAGGTTCTGGGTGGTGACACGGACGGCGCCCATGTGGCCCGCCATCTTCTTGCCCTTGAAGACCTTGCCCGGATCCTGACACTGGCCGGTCGAACCGTGCGAACGGTGCGAGATCGACACGCCGTGCGAGGCCCGCAGACCGCCGAAGTTGTGGCGCTTCATCGGGCCGGCGAAGCCTTTACCGATGGTCGTGCCCGCGACGTCGACGAACTGGCCTTCGAAGTAGTGGTCCGCGGTGATCTCTTCGCCGACCTTGATCAGGTTCTCGGCGTCGACGCGGAATTCCGCGATCTTCCGCTTCGGTTCAACCTTGGCAACGGCGAAGTGGCCACGCATGGGCTTCGAGACGTTCTTTGCCTTGATCGAGCCGGAACCGAGCTGAACGGCGGTGTAGCCGTCCTTGTCCGCGGTCCGCTGTGCCACGACCTGGCAACCTTCGAGTTGGAGAACGGTCACAGGAACCTGCTTGCCGTCTTCCATGAAAAGCCGGGTCATGCCGACTTTCTTTGCGATGACTCCAGAGCGCATCATGACGTCTGCCCTCCTTACACCTTGATCTCGACATCCACGCCGGCGGCGAGGTCGAGCTTCATGAGCGCGTCCACCGTCTGCGGGGTCGGGTCCACGATGTCGAGCAGCCGCTTGTGGGTGCGGATCTCGAACTGGTCGCGGGATTTCTTGTTCACGTGGGGGCCACGAAGAACGGTGAATTTCTCGATCTTGTTCGGCAGCGGGATCGGTCCGCGCACTTGCGCGCCGGTCCGCTTGGCGGTGTTGACGATTTCCTGGGTGCTGGCATCGAGCACGCGGTAATCGAACGCCTTGAGCCGGATACGGATGTTCTGGTTCATCGAACAGTCCTGTTATTGGCATTTGAGTTGAGAGGAGGAGACAGGACCACCCTGCACCCTCGTCGAACCCGGTCGGAGGCGGGGCCCCCTTAAAGCAGACGGGCGCCGAAGCACCCGTCCAGAAATCCTTGCAGGCGCGCCGGATAGTGCCGGGCGGACTGCGAGTCAAGCCCCTTTAGGGGATGACGGATCAGCGCATCGCCCCGAAGGGCGATGCTTCCGAAATCACTCGAGGATTTTCGAGACGACGCCGGAGCCGACGGTGCGGCCGCCTTCACGGATGGCGAAGCGCAGGCCGTCTTCCATCGCGATCGGGGCGATCA
>MDTG01332807.1_pt1 | contig 72877 bp, 63 predicted proteins | sample 811421 | NCBI WGS metagenome assembly MDTG01 (sample SAMN05326645, study PRJNA326480) | marine metagenome | isolation source: seawater | place: Pacific Ocean: South East | collected 2011
CCAATTGGAAAATCTGGAAACCTTCAAACGTGTAATCAAAGTAATCTGGATTCGCATTCAAGATTGAATCACGATCGTCCGGGCTAACCGTAATTAGCGGATCGCGCTCACGGTAGCTAAAGCCTGTATTATTAGAGCCCGGGCCGTAAGTCAATTTTAATATAACCTCACGGTCAAGTTCTTGAGAAGTCACATCCGGTGCGTCTGGACCATTCAATACCTGGAAACAGTTGTCAAACAGCTTTTGCGCCTTGTCATCTGCGATAATTACTTTCTCAACAGAAGCAAAAAGGTCATTATTGATTAGATCACGCTCCCATACTACCCCAGTAGTTACAAAGTTCAAAGCACCAGGTGCTAACGAGAACGGACCTGCACTGTGCAGACCACGCTTATCTTCTTTGTTCGCTGGACTTTCCCACCAATCTACTGGTGAATATGGAGGATAAGCGCCGGTAGTATCGTAAGACATACCTGGGTATGCGAAGCGCGTTGAAGTCCCGTTACCAGAAGCAACAAAACCATCACCGTTACCAAGATCACCAGCACCCGAAGGCGTTTCAATAATCAACTCCGAGCCATTCTTCCACAGCGCACGCATGTAATTGTAGAAGTGCGTTGCATTATCTGGGTTACCAGAGATATTTGATGCTGTGTTGTTGTAATACATAAACTGGCTCATGATAATGCGCTCGTTCACACCCGTTGCCGGATCTTCCGCAACACAAATTCCTGTTTCAGGATCTTTCACACCATCAACACAACCATCGCGGTCATTATCAAGACCGTCATAGTAATCTGCGAAAGGCCCTTGGAAGAAGTCAAAGCCCACTGCAGGCGGGTTCAAACCGTAACCTAATGCACCTTCATCTTCAGTGTCAGAGTTGTAACAGTATCCAAGACCGCGTGCAATATCACAACCAATAATATCATCGGTGTAATTACCTAAGTCCGGATCAAACCAAGTAGAGAAGTACGTATTAGTCAAACGGAACGTTGATCGATTGATAATACGATAATTGTTGAAGGTCATGTTGTTTACTTCGTCATTTGTAGAGAATGCAAACGCTTGCGCCCGGATCTCGAAACCTAAGGCTCCTGCCTGTGATTCAGTGTGAACGTTACCACGGTCATTATAAACCCACCAGATTGTTTGATCACCGTAAAGAACATCGGTTTCCTTATCACGACAGTCGTATTCTTTGTCGATGTCGTAAGCGGGGTAATCAACCAGGTAATCGTAAACACCATCGCCATCACGATCAATGTACGGGGCCAATTGGTAAGGTAACTCTCCGTCTACGCCGTTTCCTGGCCAATCTTTAATACTTTGTGGTATCTGGCTTTCGTATCCAGGGAAAAGCTCTGCATCATTACAGTTTGGATCATCCAAACATTCCAACCATGCCTTGTGCACATCTACCTCTTCACGGTAAATAATCCAATGGCGGTCGTACTTATCACAGATTTCTTTGTTAGTCGAAGCTGTACCGTCTGTAGTTAGCGGACCTGGCCAGTAGTCGTTACCCGACTGACGGTAAGTCATTGCTGCCAATTTCAATTGGTTACCTTCATCTACACCACCAAGCCACAATGAACCGGCAAACATCGAGTGCTTGTTCGATCCCTTTGGCACCTCGTAACGCGCAGTGTTCAAATCCCACCACATATCGCCACCACCAAGAATGGTAGCACGAACGTTGTTTATACTCAAATCGCTCTGTGCCTTGGAAGGCTGACAAAGTTCTTCGACTGTTTTCATAGAACCGGTATTGGCACTACCTGAGTTCTCGCTTGCACCTTGAACCTCGCGGGCTGAAAGTGGTAGTGTAAAAGCGGCTGAAAGTAAAAGAAGATATACTCTTTTCATATGCTGTTTTTCGAATGCTTTTTAATTATAATCCAATGCGTATACCTAAACGGATACGCCGTGGCAAGCTGAACAAACCAGGGTTTGCCAAGCTGATGTTGTACAAATCTGCGAACGATTGTGCGCTCGCTTGAAATTGAATCGCGTTTTGACCTTGAGGGGAACTCAAGTAACCATCATCACTAGGTGAACCTGTATAGGCATATACACCCAATACGTTTTGCGTATTTAGAACGTTCAGCATTTGAACGTAGATCTCAAAGTTGCTTAATGGACCTTCGTTGAAATTCCACACCTTATTTGCCGTTGCATCCACGCGGAAACTCCACGGAAGGCGAGAACCATTGATGTTGCCTGTCATCGGTGTCTGCGCATCCGTCAAACCGTAGGCAAGAACGCGACGCGTATATGGCGTACCTGAATTTGCATTTACTACCAAGTTCAAACCGGAATTCTCAAGAACACGCTTTCCAAACCATACCGGTCCATTGTACGCAGGTCCTCCACCGTAACGGTAGTCCATATTCATTACTACCTGGTGGCGTGAATCATAAGATAATGGCAGAATGTAACGCAGGTTTGGCTGTCCAGAGCGTGCAATGTTTGCTCCTGAGGTAGAGCTTGAACCCGTACCATCAGCAAACTGAAGGGTGTAGTTTGCATTCAAGCGCACATTACCCGTACGACGCAAATCGTACTGAACCGTATATCCTTTAACTGTACCAAAATCTAAGTTTCCAAATGCAATATACGTTACCGGGTAGGCTTCTGTAAAGCTGAAGGTTTGCATCATATCGCGCATCTCGCGATAAAAGGCACTCAATTTAAGAGCACTGTTATCGTTCAATTTTTGACGGAAACCAATCTCATAATCTGTCGTACGCTGCGGTCTTAAATCTGGGTTAGAAAGAATACTCCCGTTGTTCCCATTTTCCATCTGCAAGTACGTAATCGGGTTCATTCGGTTAGCACCAGGGTCTGGACGCTGCACCATAATGTCGTAGTGCGCAAAGAATTCTGCCTCATCAGAAATAGGAAATTGGAACGAGATACGCGGGCTCACAGTAACTTGTGGCGTGTAATCTTTAAAGCTTTCATTAGCTGTTACCGCTAACTTTTGGTCTTCAATACCTGGATTCTTCAAGAATGGCTTGATACCACCACTTAAATCTGCAATATTCTTCGGGTTTGCCTCAACCTCACCGTTTGCTGTGTACCAGGTCGTTCCTTCGCGGTAGCCTACAATAGTTGATGGATTTTCTTGGTCGTCCACATAAACTACAGCACCGTCACTAATACCTTCTGGCACATCATAACCCGCAAGCGTAGTTGCATCAAGATCTCCCACTGAATATGCTGGGTACAATACGTAAGGATCTGCTAGAACTGGTTGATTGGCATCAAAACGGTCCACACGAACACCTATGTTAAAAAAGAGGTCTTCGTACGTAAATTGATCTTGAATATAACCTGCCATATATATCGGTTCAAAAGCACCTATCATACGAGGTGAATTTCCTTGAGCATCAGTGGCAAAGAAATCTGTCAATGACGGACGGGTGGTCAATCGGTTCCCTAAATAATCGAAACCGTAATAACCAATGTACTGGCTCGAACCAATATTCAACAGTTCGTTCGCAGAGAACATATCTAAAGAGAATGTGGATGGATCGTAAGAATCAATGTCTAACCAATCTGTGCCATTTGGATCTAGACCCAAAGTTTCGCGCAAATTGCGGTCGAACGTTCTAGGCTTGTCAGCATCAAACAAACGCGGGTAATTCAAAGTATCCTGAAATACACCGTTATTATCATATGAAGCTTCTGGGTTATTTAGGTCCAATTCTCGTATCGCATCGTTTTGCAATAGACGCATCAGCGTCCACAATCCAGTAGCACCTACACTGTAAGAACGGTCAAAGCGTTGTTCGTATTCCACACCCACAATTAGTGAATGGTCTTTAATATCAAAGGTTGAAGATGCGGTAATACGGAACTGATCGTTCAATGTTTTGCCGTAAGAGGCTTGGTTCGCACCAACATTACCCCACAAGCCGTACACCGACGACGGCTGGTCACCATTGAGAAGACCACCGCCAGCTCGAATATCTTCGAGCGAACGAGCTCTATTAAAAATCAAATTCTGATCAACGAAGTTGTAAAAATTCGATGTGTAATTCGAAAGTATAGGGTTGTTTTCACCTGGCGTGTAATCCACATTTACACTCTGATATACGGCCAAAGTATATGCATCCATCACCTTACCGTAATTCGGATCATTTGGATCTGTAATAGTGTCAGAGCCCAAGGTATAAAGTGGGCGGTACCGAGTCTTATATGTGCCGATGTGACCGTAAGCAAATAGATTGTCTTTGTGACGTGCGTCTTGAGACAAACGCTCGTTACGCGTAAAGTCCATTTGGATAGAATAGAATGCGTTGCGAATAAGCGAGTTAGAGGAATCTGATGCATTGCCAAAACGTTGCTGGAAGCGAACGTAGGTAGACCAGTCTTGAGCAAACGACTCTGAGTTGTTAGCGTAGTTCATTAACTCATTAAATCTGCTACCATTCCGGCCTTGGTTCATGTTGTAACGTCCACCAACAGTCAGGGTGGTTTTCTCAGAAGTAACAAACTTTAAGTTACCCGCAATGCGTACCGATGTTCTTGCTACATTTTCACGGAAATTTTGAGGTAATAAATCATCCTGCGTCAAGAAATCTGCAGCATTAAGTACCCCAAAACCTGAAGAGGCAGGCACCAAAGGATTTGCTTGTAATTCTGATAATTTATCGTCATTCACTTTCCAAGTGGTTAGCGAACGGGGAGAACCATCGCGGTTATACTGAAATTCTGAAGCGAGAAGGAAACCAACAATTGGTTGTCCTGTTTTCTTGTTTCTAATAAGTGGCCCACCTAAAGTAAGTGCACCCAAGTTGTAGTGGTAAGGATCGAATACTGAGCTGGTCAAAATCTCAGATGACCCGAAGTAATATGGTGCTGGACCTTTTGTAGTTGTAGCAATTACACCACCGGTAACATCACCATACTGTGCTGGTGTACCTCCAACAATAACCTCTGTCTGCAGAATCGCATCACGTGGTAAATTAACATCACCACGAACCTTTACCCCATCGATGAAGACAACGTTGGTAGAAGAACGTGAACCACGAACGTTGAACGAACCACTTCCGTCTTGCTGGAATACTCCAGCGGTAGTGCCAACAATCTGGCTAAGGTTACGGTACGGAAGATTCTTGATTTCCTCTGAGGTTACAATTTCTGAGGTCTTACCTGTTTCGATGAGCTCTTCGGAAGCAGTTACCGTGACCTCTTGAATCATGGTACTCTCAACCGTCATATTGAAGTTGACCACCTTTGGCTTACCAGAGTAAACAGTTATACCGTTTAGGTTGAAATCTGCATAACCGATGAAATTACAAGTAAGATTGTACACACCAGCATTAACCGGATTGATGTTATACTTTCCATCAAAATCTGTGGTTCCTGTTGCAATGACAACATCCTTGTCTTTTACGATTACCGTAGCAAACGGAATGACCTCGCCTGTGCGCTTATCCTTGACCATTCCTTTGATAGAACCAGGACGCGATTGACCGTAGCTAAATGCTACTGCCAAGACCATAATAAGCGTGAGTATTCTTTTGACCATAAATACTGGCTTTACTTTTTGGATTATAAGCCGTAAATATAAGCATCAGAACCGGAGAATTAACAATGAAATCGAGCTATCTTGCAGCTAATGAGTAAAAGACTTTGCAGACTAATAAACAAACCCTTACGATCCCTGCTCTTGCTAGGGTTAGGGTTAAGTTCATGCAACAATACAAATATTGTATACGATATTCCGGAACCTTTGGTTGATGAAACAATCTACCTGAGCGACCCTTCGAGCTTCAATCTAACCGTGATTGGCGGTCAGCTATTACTGCCAAATGCAGGGCACACAGGGGTGCTTGTTTACCGACGGTATTTTGACGGTCAATTTTACGATTTTGCCTCTTATGAAGCCGCTTGTCCCGAGCACTGGGCCGACGGTTGTGGTGTGCTCGAAAGCAGCAACGGTGATTTTTATTTTACTTGTGGTTGTGACGCGCATCAGTACCAACTTTTAGACGGCCAGAGTATAGATACTAGTTATACGCTACCAATCAAAGAATACAGCTGTTCCTTCGACGGGGTTAATGTTATCAGAATAACAAATTGACTTATACGAAAGCGTTCTCGCCAGTAATGTCTAAACCTGTGATTAAGAGGTGAATGTCATGCGTCCCCTCGTAGGTTACGACACTCTCTAAGTTCATCATATGTCGCATGATTGAGAAGTCACCAGTTATGCCCATTCCACCCAACATTTGGCGTGCTTCGCGTGCAACTTTCAATGCGATTTCTACATTGTTACGCTTCGCCATGGAAATCTGTGCAGAGGTTGCACGGCCCTCGTTTTTCAGGTGACCCAAGCGCCAAGTTAATAGTTGTGCCTTGGTGATTTCTGTAATCATTTCTGCCAATTTTTTTTGTTGCAATTGGAAGGCAGCGATTGGCTTACCGAACTGAATACGTTCTTTAGAATATCTTAACGCCGTATCATAACAATCCATGGCTGCACCCAAGGCGCCCCATGCAATTCCGAATCGCGCGCTGTCTAGACATGATAGCGGTGCGCCAAGGCCGTCACGACCAGGTAGAATGTTTGATTTTGGAACACGCAAGTTGTCAAACACTAATTCGCCCGTCGAGGAGGCGCGAAGGGACCATTTGTTGTGCGTTTCTGGAGTGGTAAATCCTTCCATGCCACGTTCAACAATAACACCTTTGATCCGTCCAGCCTCATTTTTCGCCCAAACAACTGCGATGTCACAAAACGGCGAATTTGAAATCCACATCTTCGCACCATTCAAAATAATGTTCTCACCGTCTTCCACAAAGTTGGTTGTCATTCCGCCTGGATTTGATCCGAAGTTTGGCTCCGTTAATCCAAACGAACCAAGGTATTCTCCTGTGGCTAATTTTGGTAAAAACTTCTTCTTTTGCTCCGGACTACCGAAGGCATAGATAGGAAACATTACTAGAGAGCTTTGAACTGAACAGGTAGATCGAATGCCCGAATCACCACGTTCTACTTCCTGCATCATTAAGCCGTAACTAATATGATCTAAGCCCGCACCTCCATACTCTTCTGGGATATAAGGGCCAAAGAGCCCTACCTCGCCCATTTCTTTTACTAGGTGCTCTGGAAACGCAGCACGCTGTGCAAAGTCTTCAATGATTGGGCTTACACTGCGCTTGACCCAGTCACGTGTTGCGTCACGAATCATTTTGTGTTCCTCACTGAGCAGTTCGTCAAGTAAGTAGTAATCTGGATGTTGAAATTGATCCACCATGCTTTATATAGTTTTCTTGAGTGGCTGTGAAATTAAACACAAAAGGTGGAAAATTGTTATAAATTCAATTCTTTCACTATTAATTTTTCAAGAATTCCTATGAAGAAATCGCTACTCATTGTCGCCTTGTTCGGCATCTCAACTTATTCATACACAAACAGTGGAGGTTCACCTACCGGAAAGAGCGGATCGCCTGGCGACAATGGACAAACCTGTGCAGGCGGATATTGCCATAGTTCAGGCAGTGCCTTGGGCGGCGAAGTCATCGGCATCGCTTCTTCCGTAGATAGTATTTCCGATGGCAATACGATTGGAATTACTCTCGGCGTAAAACCGAATGGAACGTCTTCAAAGGTTGGCTTTATGGCCAGAGTGGAAGATGCGAACGGAAATCAATTGTCTACCTCGAATCCAGGAACTGGAGCAAAACGTGTAAGCGATTACATCACACACACCAGTGGCGGAACCGCGGTATCTAACGATAGTATTCATTGGACCTTTGATATAGACGGCACAAATTTTCCAGATAGTATCACCGTTTATGCAGCTATCAATTTTACGAACAGCAACGGGCAGACCTCGGGCGATTATGTGATGACCACTTTAAAAACTCTTTATAAAAGCACAGAGAGTAACATTGGTTTAGTGGAGACTAAAGATGCTCCTTTAATGGTTTACCCAAACCCAGCTTCATCAGTATTTAAGGTGAAAGCGAACGGTCTTGTGGCCATTCGTTTGTATAATACGATTGGTCGATTCATGCAGTTGGATTATTCCGCATCCTTGTTTGATGAGGCGATTTTGGACGTAAGCAATCTAGCGCGCGGCAACTACATCTTGCACGCCGAATATTCAGACGGTAGTATACAATACAAGCACATCGTTTTACAGTAACTTTGTGTCCAAGATGGACGTGAAATGGTTATTTATTGTGTTTTTGTCAGTCCTTGGAGCATTCAGGGCGCTAAAGCCCGGTTTATTCGCCAAATGGATTCGCTTGCAGTGGGAGGAACTCGCTGATACTCGTGGTCGTTACAGTACATCAATCTTGAGTTTACTACTCCCGGCAGCAGTATTCTTTGTGATCGGAGAAGCTTTAGAATTAGGACTGCTTTGGTGGAAAGCTCCAGCAGCCATAACAATCCTATTGTTATCACGCTGGGTCTTTTCCGTCCTGTTAAGTCTGTTGTTTTCTTCTAAAAATGCCCTTCAAAATGGAACAAATCTTTTTGGAGGCATTCAATTGAGTTACTTCTATAGCCTCATTTGCTTTCTCATACTCAGCAACCTAATCATCAATAAACAATGGTCCGATGCGGGAATCTATTTGCTCGGTATAGGTCACACAATCGGATTGCTCTGGTTCGCCATTAAGAGCCCTGTACTTCAAAATATAGGTAGCGGTGGGGCTCGTTTTTACGCAATGTCTTACCTTTGCACGCTCGAACTAGTACTAATTTTTTCGTTCGTCAACTAACACTCATGGCAAATAGACAAACAAAAGTGAAGTCGATTTTGGTGTCACAACCAGAGCCAACCACGGAATCTCACCCTTTTTTCACACTAGCCGATAAGCACAAGGTAGATGTGGATTTTCGCTCGTTTATTCATGTTGAAGGAGTTACAGCCTCAAACTTTAGAAAAGATAAAATTCAAATAAGGGATTACCGGAACGTCATCTTAACATCTAAGAATGCCGTTGACCACTACTTTCGTATGTGTGAAGACATGCGCGTTCAGATAAGTCCTGATACACGCTATTTTTGTATCTCTGAAGCAATTGCCTACTACTTGCAGAAATATGTGGTGTACCGCAAGCGCAAGATTTACCATGGCAATTTGAAGATCGAAGAGTTAATCCCAACCTTGAAGAAGTTCAAAAACGAAAAATTCTTAATGCCTTCATCAAACAGCTTAAAGCCTTCGATTCCGAATGCTTTAGCTGATGCAGGAATTGACTACACGCGTGCTATTCTTTTCAACACGGTGGTGAGTGATTTGAGCGATTTAGAAAATGTATTCTACGATATGCTGGTGTTTTTCTCTCCTTCTGGAATTAAGAGTTTGTATGAGAACTTCCCGGAATTCAAACAAAATAATACACGTCTGGCTTGTTTTGGAACAACGACACAGAAAGAAGCACAAAGTAACGGATTGATTGTCGATATCCCTGCACCTACGCCGGATGCCCCATCGATGACAAAGGCCATCAGCGATTACATCAAAGTGGCAAACAAGAAGTAAGATATATTGTAAATTGGGGACCCGGCGCTCGCGCCGGGCTTTTTTTATGCAATACAGTTTTTCCAAAAAAGAACATCTCACAAAGAAGGAACATTTCGATAGTCTTCACGCCGAAGGTCGCAGTGTAAAAGCCTTTCCATTCTCATTGCGTTATATGGAGGCCGTACTAGAGGATGGGCTCCGAAGGAAAGTGGCGATTGTGGCACCTAAGCGCGGGTTAAAGAAGGCTGTTGAGCGCAACAGGGTGAAGAGACAGATGCGAGAATTGTACCGCTTGAATAAGGATAAAGTTTTAGATAGTGGTGTTCAGGAAATCTGGTCCATACGCTATTTGGGAAACCGACCGAACGATTATGCCTTTCTCGAGGCAGAATATTTGAAGTTACTTGTGGCGTATGCAGAGCAACGAAAAAAAGAATTGGAAAATGAGAAATAAAATGAGCCTTTCGGTCGTGATTGTAGGTGCGGGCGTTCTGATGAGTGCGGCTACGGGTGATCCGTTTGAAACGAGTAAGCAATTAGAAGTGTTTACCTCGGTGCTGCAGCAGGTGCAGGTAAATTATGTTGATGAGATTGGTGCTGAACAAGCGGTAGGGAGTGCAATCAAGGGGATGTTGAAGGAATTAGACCCATATACAGTATATTACCCAGAAGACAAGATCGAAGACGTTCGTTTGCTACAAACAGGTGAGTATGGCGGGGTTGGATGTGTTATTCAGAAAATCGACAAAGACATCTACATCTCTGACCTGAATAACAGTGGACCTGCAAAGTCGGCCGGAATTCAGGTTGGGGACATCATCAAAAAAGTAGGCGACATTCCTATCGATAATTTTTCCATCTCAGATGTCAGTTCACTGCTCAAAGGAACACCAGACAGCGAAGTCAAAGTCCTAGTAGAGCGCGGCGGCAAAGAGAAAGCCTTCACCTTTAACCGTCAAAACATAAAATCTAAGGCGGTGCCTTTTTATGGTATGCGTAATGATGGTGTTGGCTATTTATATCTTGACGGGTTCACGGCAAAAGCCTCTTCTGAGGTAAGAAATGCATTGATTGAGCTGAAGAAAAAAAATCCAAAAGGCATCATTTTAGATCTACGCGGGAATGGCGGCGGATTGCTCATAGAAGCTGTAAAGATTGTAAGTTATTTCAGCGATACCAAGGATACCATCGTGAGCACCCGTGGACGTGGTGGAGAAATCCAAGACGTGTATCGCAAGGCAGCAAAAACTCTATTACCAGATTTATCTTTAGCTGTACTGGTGGACGATCGCAGCGCTTCAGCTTCAGAAATTGTCGCTGGTGCTATTCAAGATTTGGACCGCGGAGTCATATTAGGTGAGAAGAGCTTTGGAAAAGGGCTGGTACAGCAGATTAAACCTTTACCCTTTGGCGCTCAAATGAAGGTAACGGTCGCAAAGTATTATACGCCGTCCGGGCGCTGTATTCAAAGGGTGAATTACGACCGCGACGAAAACGGCACGCGTACGAAAAAACCAGCACAAAAGGAGTTCGCCACGGTAAGCGGAAGACCTGTTGTAGATGGCGACGGGATTCATCCAGATTCAACATTGTCCGATGCCTATTATCCGGAATTTATATCGGCTATGAGTGCTAAAGGACTGGATTTAAGGTATGCGGCAAACGTGTTAAACTCGATGGAGGATAAATCCCCAGATGATTTCGAGCTCAGCCAAGATCAATGGGCGGCTTTTGTGAGATTTTTAGCTGAGGAAGAATTCAACTTTGAGAGTTTGGGGGAGCGAAAATTGAAGCAGTTGGGAAAGGCGGCCTCAGAACTAGACTACCTCAGTGAAGATGATATTCAATCGCTTTTAAAAAGTGTCGAACAAAGAAAGGGCCGATTACTCGAAAGTCAGCGTTCCGAGATTACCAAATACATAGAAGACTATCTCGTTCAAAAGCGTTTCGGTTTGGAGGGCGCATTGCAGCGAAGCTTACACCGCGATACCCAGATCAATACGGCAGCAAGTATTTTACTCGAAGATGGTACGATGAATGCGCTTTTGGGCGTTAAGTAACCAATGACAAAAACACATTCTTACTTGCACATCACCGGCGGTATAGGCGCAGCCTTGCTACCGTTTGCCTTTCCGTGGCTCAGTCCAGTTTATGGTCTCATTATCATGGCCCTCGGTACGTTGGCTGCTGGCAGGAAGAATTTCCGCTTTGCCCCCTTACTATTGTTTACTGTCTTCATAGACTGGCAATGGTTGAGTACAACATGGAGCGAGCATAGCATCGAAGGATGGGGCGATGTTATTATGGTGTTGCCCATCACCGTAATGGGCATTTTGATGCATACCATTGCATTGGATGAACACCAAAACTGGGTGAAGCGATGGATGGAGACCTTTGCGTGGGCAACTTTGGCGGCTTGGACATTCATCTTCTGTAAAAGTCTATATCTCAACGGATGGGTGAGTTATAAAGAATTTGAATTAGGGGGCCGATTGGGCGTTCATTTCCAGAGCCTCTACCTTATCGCAGCAGCACTCATTCTAGAGCGTAAAATTTGGCGAAAGACTTATGGACTTAGTTTACTTCGCGCTGGCGCGGTACTCTGGCTGTTATTTGGGGTCATAGTCTTGAGTGTACGTATTCATTTAATCATAGTGCCGATCATCGCTACAATTAGGTTTTGGGAATTATCTTACAAAAACAAGAAGAATTGGAAGAAAATATTAGGTGTTGGCTCATTAGCACTCGCATTGGGCGCTTTATTAATCACTACGTTACCGGGACCTCGTGAACGCTTGATTGATCTGCGCAATGAAATCCGAAGCATTGACGGAAAGGTAGATGGCAAACAAACCAACCATCGCATATTTATTTGGGGCGAAGGAATAAAAATCATTACTGAGCACCCTGTGGTTGGCTTGGGTAATGGTGCTGGAGAATTTGAACTCAATGAACGTTTAGGTGAACTAGAGGTCTATTTTTATCGCGGCAAAGAGGCCTATACCCTGGATGAGTTTATGTACGATTTCCACAATATCTGGATACAGAGCTGGGTAGAAAGCGGCCTTGTTGCGGTACTTCTATTGGCCGCTATATTTTTATGGGGCCTCTTCAAAAGTAAGGGCGTGTTGCGCTACATCTGGCTACTGCTCATATTGACCGGCACTACAGAAAGCCTACTCGACAAGCAGGCAGGTGCCTTGCTGATAGCCTTTATAGTAGGGCTAACCGCCCTACAAAGTCTCAAAAAAAGAAGGGAACCACTTTCGTAGCTCCCTTGAGAATATAAGTATGGCTCGAAAGTTACTTCTTAGTATCTTTTATCTCTTTAGCGGCCTTTTCCTTCGCCTCCTTCAGCATTTCCACGCCCAACAAACCCGATTGGATTTCAGTCTGCAAATCGCCGACGGTTCCAGGAGAGTAAGGCATAAAAATGGTACTTATATTGTTATCTGCCAAGCGGCTGATTGTGTCGTAATGCTGGGTCATAAATAGCATGTTCATTACGTGCTGACCGGTAGTGCCTTCTTCCATAGCTCCACGTACTTCCTCCACACTTTGCTTCAAACCATTAGCAATGGCGATGCGCTGGTTCGCTATCCCCTCCCCTTGCAACTTCTTACTTTCTGCCTCGGCTTCAGCAGCGGCAACTACCTTGATTTTTTCTGCCTCGGCGTATTCCTTAGCCGCCTCTTTTAAACGCTTGGCAGCATTGATCTCATTCATTGAATTTTTCACCTTGGAATCTGGATCAATATCGGTCACCAAGGCTTTCACAATCTCGTATCCGAAGCCTGAAATAGTCTCTGCCAATTCATTTTGAACGGCGACAGCAATCTTGTCTTTCTCGCTAAAAACATCGTCGAGAATGAGTTTTGGAACTTCGGAGCGAATAGAATCGAACACGTAAGACTGTATCTGTGCTTCAGGATTGTCGAACTGGTAGAAAGCTTTACGGATTCCTTCGGCATTAGCGGTTACGAAATACTGAACAGATACAATGAGGTTAACAAAAACGTCATCCTTCGTCTTGGTTTCTATATTCACCGGTAATTCACGAACACGAAGATTCACGACACCGGATTTTTTATCTATAAATGGAATTTTAAATTGGAGACCGCTTTGGGCGATGCGTTGGAATTTGCCCAATCGCTCGATGACCACTGCGGTTTTTTGTTTGACTGTGAATACTGCTCTCGTAGCCAAAAGGATGAGCAACCCAATGATTAGAGGCGTGGTAATAAAATCCATACTAGTTTTAAGTTTAAGTTTTCTAAGAGAAAATACAAATTAAAAGCAACAAATGGACCTTCGAAAGGGAATAAATCGTTGTTAATCCTTGATGTACAATCTTGGTACTCTAGGGCCAATTCCGCTAAGGACCTCATAGGAAATCGTCCCTGCCGATGCAGCCAAATCTGAGGCACTTTGATGCGGTCCCAAAATTTCAACCTCGTCGCCCGGCTTCACGTTCAAGCCACTTACATTTACCATACACATATCCATACATACTCTTCCCAACAAGGTGCAGCGATGGCCGGCGATAAATACGCTCCCTTTGCCACCAGATAAGGCGCGCGACAAACCATCTGCATAGCCCACCGGAAGCGTTGCATACCTCAGAGGCTCAGTTGCGGTAAAGGTGATGCCGTACCCTACGTGATCTCCAGGCTTAAGGTCGTTGACCTGGCTCACCTTGCACTTCCAAGAAATGACTTCTTCTAAAGGCGCTATGGCTTCATAGCTACCTGCACCGTATAGCCCTATTCCTAGTCGAACCATCTCTTGCGAGGCTTCGTTGAACCTGTTTATACCATTCGTATTCAACACGTGGGCAATAGCACCTGGGTATTGTGCTTTCACAACTTCTGCTACGTGTTCAAAAGTACTCAACTGTCCCCTCGTAAAATCATCTTTATATGGATCATCGGCCGCAGCCAGGTGCGAAAACACCCCCACCACTTCAACGGAGGGTTCTGTGGCCAATTCTTTCAATAATTCCCCTACCTTATCGGGCGCAAAGCCCAAACGGTTCATACCCGTATTAATCTTCAAATGTACCTTCAACACCTCCGTTCTTTTGTTACTGAGCCAAGTATCTAACTGGTGGCGTGCGAACAACTCCGCCTCTGTACCTGCAGCAGCAAGCAGTGGCATTTGTTGTGGATCTACATTGAGAACCAAAATAGGCATAGTGATGCCTCGCGCACGCAGGCTCAATGCCTCCTGCGCAAAAGCAACGCCGAGATAATCGACATGTAAACTTTGTAACCAACGCGCCACCTCCAAGGTTCCTGACCCATAGCTTGCTGCCTTGACCATCGCCATCACCTTGGTAGGAGGATTAAGAACAGCTTTGAACTTCTGTAAGTTGCGACGCATCGCGCTAAGGTTCACTTCGGCCCATGTACTGTGGTATTGGTCTTGCAGAGTAGCGGCAAATTGTTCCAATTTATAGGCCCGTCTACCCTTTACTAGAACCGTTGTTTTATTCAGGTCAAGACCGGCAAAAATCGCAGTGATCTCACTAATATCTTCAGGCTTTTCCACCCACCAAATACGGTCCAATCCATAGCTCTCTGCCAAGGTCTTTGCTTCTTCGGTTTTCTCACTGTCACCTAAGTGGCTAAGCACTGCCCATTTTCTTGAGGTTGGCGAGCTACTCGCCAGTTCTTCCAGGGCCCAACGGAGACTGCTCAAATCGGAACTATAGGTGTCCTCTAAAAGGTAACCGGCGTCTTTTGCACCACGCAATTGCATACGCATCTCAAGCGGCTGTAAAAGTGAAAGTCGTCGCTGCAGCTCTTCCATTGAAGCGCCCAGCAGTAACGCACCGCCTATGGCACTGAGGGCATTCTGTTTCTGATATTCGCTTCTAAATGGCCAATCTTCGATTTGCTCCTGGTCCAGTTCCTCCCCGGCACCCAATACAAGTGTACGCTCGGGGATCTTTAGTTCCAATTCTTGTGCCCAGTTCAACCACTTGCGGCCAATAACCAAACTGTGGCAGTGTTCAAACAGCTTAAATTTTTCGGCGAATTTTTGCGCATCGCTTTCAAAGTTTTCGCCGTGTGCATCACCCAAGGTCGTGAAGATGCCTATGGTAGGGCGCACCAATTGTTCGTGGCGCTTCATCGCTCCAAGCTGATCGATACCCACCTCAACGATGGCACCCTCGTGCTGCTCAGTTAAGGCGCTTAACGTGAGCGGAACACCTAGTTCACTATTAAAGCTAGCATGTGTGCGGTGGATGTGCTCTGGGGAACCCAGAAGTTCGTACAACCATTCCTTGACCACGGTTTTTCCATTGCTTCCGGTAATGGCGATGACTTCGCCCCCAAGTGCCTTCCGCTGCTGTGCCGCCCAAACCCTGAGGACCTCTAGCGGTGACGGGTGCAGTATAAAACTGGTCGAAGGGTGGTGCGCAGTGTGCTCATGGTCGCTGCAAATGACGGTAGTGGCGCCGCGCGCGATGGCGCTGTCTATGTAGTGATGACCGTCCGCATGCGCTGTTTTGAGCGCTATAAAACATGTGGGTTGAGCACTATGAATACGTCGGGAGTCGAAGGCGAACTGGGTGAATGTTGCCTCCTGTGGGCCGTGCACAGTTGCGCCGGCTAGTGTCGCAATATGTATGGCTTTAATCGCCACTTTTTCCTGCATTCAATTCGTTGTAAACCGAGCGGCTCACTGGTTCATATTCGCCGTTTTCACCCAACATAAAGGTCTGATCTCCTTCCACTATACGGTGAGAGAAGTGCGCTGGACCGCCGGTACGGCGGCAGATTGCGTGGAGCTTGGTCACATATTCTGCAGTAGCAAGAAGGTTGGGCATAGGGCCAAAGGGACGGCCCTTAAAGTCCTTGTCTAAGCCAGCAATAACCAAGCGTTTGCCTTGATTGGCAAGGGCGTTGGCCACCTCGACGATGCCTTCGTCGAAGAATTGGGCCTCATCTATGCCTACGACTTGAATATCATCGGCCAACAGAAGCATGTTTGAACTGTTGTTAATATGCGTCGATGGAATGGAATTTTTATTATGGCTCACCACCTCTTGTTTATCATAGCGAATATCAGAGGATGGCTTGAAAATTTCGACTTTCTGACCAGCAATCTGAGCGCGGCGCATGCGCCGAATTAACTCCTCAGTCTTGCCACTAAACATGGGACCACATACAACCTCAATCCAACCGCCTTTTTGTTGGTTAAATTCTATACCGCTTTGAAACATGAGAACAGATTAATGCTACTTTGGCGTTAAAGGTAGATAATATAGCAGCTAGAGGAAAGGTTTATGAAGAAGAGAACGCAGATTGAAGCAGAATTGGCCCAATTGGTCCTAGAAATAGGAGCTAAGACTCATTCAGAAGCAGCAAAAGCCATACTCAACCTCTATAAAAGTTTGGCTTTGTTAGAAGCTGAAGAATCCATCCAGCAACAACTTGTATCGGCCCAAAAAGACATGCAAACTAAACTTCGTTCTAGGATTTCAGAACTTCAATCAAAGGAAAGTCTTCCTGAGATTGCTGTGGATACTCCTGCCACAACAACAAATGAGGAGGACGATGACGTCAATCAACTCTCGCTCGTCGATGTCGCTGAAGAAATTGAAAAAGAAGCCGCAGCTAAGGCCGCACAAAAAGAGCCAGTAAAAGTACATGTAACGTCACCTGAAGAAGCGCCTCAATTAAAAGAGCCTGTTCTTAAATCACGTGAAGACCGCACAATATTCCAATTGGACGATGAAGTTGCACCAAACCTAGCAGCCTCTGAGCCTGAGGAAGAAGCTGTAGCTGAACCCGCAATAGTAAAGAGTGCAAGTGTCGCTGAAAAAACCCAGAGCACTGAAAAGAAAAGTTTAAACGACCGATTGGCAGGCGGCGTACTTAAATTTGGACTGAACGATAGAATTGGTTTTGTGAAAGATCTGTTCGACGGTTCGGCTGAAGATTTCAACCGCGTAGTGAGCCAACTCAACACCCTAGTAACCTTGCTGGAAGCACAAGAGTTCTTAACCACACACATTGCGCCGGAATACGGCTGGGAAAATAAAGAGGAAACGGCAGAGCGCTTCATGGCCGCGTTAGAACAACGCTTCGCCTAAGATGTCGGCCACGCTATACGTCGTACCCACGCCAGTGGGTAATCTAGAGGACATGACGTTTCGCGCCATTGCGATACTGAAACATGCCGACCTCATCCTTGCGGAAGATACCCGCACCACGGGAAAATTGACGTCACATTTTGGTATTGATACGCCCAAGCAAAGTTTCCATATGCACAACGAACACAAGGTAGTGGAGCGTTACATCGGCCAGATTTTAGCAGGCACGACTATTGCTTTGGTGAGCGACGCCGGCACCCCAGGAATTAGTGATCCAGGATTTTTATTGATACGTGCAGCTGCCGATGCAGGAATTGAAATCATCACCTTACCGGGTGCCACTGCTCTTGTTCCTGCTCTAGTAAGCAGCGGCTTGCCTTGCGATACCTTTTATTTTGAAGGCTTCCTGCCGTCTAAGAAAGGGCGACAAACGAAACTTCAAAACATTGCAACATCTACCTCAACAGTCGTGCTCTATGAAAGTCCCCATAAAATCATTAAAACCCTCGGACAAATAGTCGAATTTTGCGGTAGCGACCGCCAAGTAGCCCTGTGCCGAGAGATCTCAAAGAAATTTGAGGAGAGTATTCGCGGTAGTGCAAGTGAGGTGCTTGCCCAGCTTGAGGAGCGCGGCGGTGTGAAAGGAGAATTGGTTCTTATTGTTGGAGGACTGAGCAAACAACAAGCCAAGGAAAAGGGTTAATATAGCATGACTTCGATCAAAGCACAATCTATAGAACAATGGTTCGATGTTAACGATTCCGGTCCCATATTGATTGCCGGTCCATGCAGTGTGGAAAGTCCTGAGCAGGTACTTGAAACCGCAGAGGAAATTAGTACGAACGCGCCCATCTCATTATTGCGTGGCGGGGTCTGGAAACCTCGCACAAAACCAGGTTCGTTTGAAGGTATTGGCGCCGAGGCTATGCGTTGGCTTATCGATGCAGGTAAAGCTATAGGTACCCCGACTACTGTTGAAGTGGCCAATACCGAGCATGTAGAACTCGCCCTAAAGGAAGGGGCTGATGTGCTCTGGATTGGAGCCCGAACCACGGTGAATCCGTTCTACGTTCAAGAGATTGCAGAAGCGCTAAAGGGCGTGAATATTCCCGTACTTGTTAAGAACCCTATTCATGCCGAGATTGGCCTTTGGGCGGGCGCTATCGAGCGCTTTCAAAAGGCAGGCACCGAGCGTATAGCCGCGGTGCACCGTGGATTCTTCTCTACCGCTAAAAGTATATACCGCAATGAACCAGAATGGCAACACAGCTTCGATCTGCGTGCACTGATGCCAGAGATAAAAATTATTTGTGACCCCAGCCATATAGCCGGCGACCGGAGCCTTATTAAAGAAGTGAGCCAGGTGGCGATGGACCTCGGTATGGAAGGCTTGATGATCGAGACACACCGCTATCCAGATCACGCCTTAAGCGATGCGAAGCAGCAGATCACGCCGGCAAAATTGGGTGCGATTATTCGCGAGCTAAAAATTCATACAGAGGTTCCCTTACAGCCGAATCCTGAGCTCGCTATTCTCCGCGAGGCCCTGGACGTTCTGGACGATAAAATCGTAGATGTGCTTCAAAAGAGATTTGCTAAGGTCAAAGATATCGCTGCCATCAAAGAGAGCGAGGGACTTAGCATTTTTCATATGGAACGGTGGCTAAAATTGGTCCAAGAGCAAACTTCAAAAGCCGAAGGTAAAGACATGTCTCCAGCTTTCATTCATGAGCTCTTTGCTCTAATACACAAATACAGCGTGGACTACCAGACTGAATTAATTAAAAAAGATTCGTAATGCTTTGGAGCCCAAAGCCGACTCCCGAGGCAGGCATTACATCCATTTTAACGTCAGAAGTCACCACAGACCCGCTACTCTCACACCTACTGGCCGTTCGCGGTATACAAGATTTTGGAGCGGCTAAAGCCTTTTTTAGGCCAAATTTAAAACACCTGCACGACCCTTATCGTATGAAAGATATGGAGGTGGCTGTAGAGCGTATCGAACAAGCGCGAATACAGCAAGAACAGGTGATGATTTACGGCGATTACGATGTAGACGGCACCACTTCGGTTGCTTTGATGTGCCAATTTCTTGACGGCAAATTCCCGATGGAAGCCTACATCCCAGACCGCTATAAAGAAGGCTATGGATTATCTTTTGAAGGAATCAATCTAGCCGCGGAGCTGGGCATAACATTGATTATCGCCCTTGACTGTGGGATAAAGGCCTTCGACCAGATTACCCACGCACGGCAATTGGGCATAGATATTATCGTCTGTGACCACCACCGCCCCGATCAGGAGCTGCCACTCGCTAAGGCCATCCTTAACCCAAAGCGTCCTGATTGCCTTTACCCTTACAAAGAACTCTCTGGATGTGGCGTAGGATTCAAACTTTGTCAAGCGCTCTGCGAGCGCTGGGGACTGCCTTACGAGCATTGCCTATACCCCTTACTAGACTTGTGTGCCATCTCTATTGCGGCAGATATAGTTCACGCCACGGGAGAGAACAGGATATTGGCCCATTTTGGAATGGAGCGTCTAAGAAATGGGGAAAGCCGACCGGGTATTGCCGCACTGCTACAAGTGGCAGCCAAAAATCCTAAAGAACTAAATTTTAGAGACCTAGGGTTTACCATTGGCCCAAGAATCAATGCAGCCGGGCGAATGGAAAGTGGCCTGCGCGCTGTCGAACTGCTGCGCTCCGAAAAGGGCAAGGCACAGTTAGAACTTGCCCATCGTATTCAAAAATTCAATGCGGAACGCCGCGAGGTACAGCAAACTATTTTCCAAGAAGCTAAAGACCAATTGGACCCCGCAAACTATCCATTTTCCAACGTCCTTTACAGTCCAGATTGGCATAAAGGTGTGGTTGGTATCGTCGCCAGCAAGATTGTGGAAACGCGCTACCGACCAACCATAGTATTTACGAAAAGTGGCGATAAACTGGCAGGAAGTGCTCGCTCTGTGACCGATTTCGACCTCTACGAGGCCCTTTCAGCATGTGAGGAGCATTTAATCCAATTCGGTGGGCATAAATATGCCGCTGGAATGACCCTCCACGAGAGCCAACTGCCCCATTTCAAAGCAGCTTTCGAAGCCTATTGCCAGAAGAATCTGAGCGCCAATCAGCTCGAGCAAAACTTCTTTTATGACGCCCAGGCCCATCTGAGCCAATTCACTCACCGCTTCCACAAAATCCTAAAGCAACTAGAGCCGCACGGACCTGAAAACCCTATTCCCATATTCTTGCTTAAGAATCTTGTAAACGCTGGACAAACGCGTGCCGTAGGTGACGACAAAACTCATCTCAAATTGAATGTCAAACACCAGGAAGGCGGCGCCACGATTTCTGGAATCGCCTTTGGGTGGGGCCACCTCGAAAAAGATTTCAAAGCCGGCAGGTCCTTCGACGCCTTAATTACCCTTACTGAAAACCACTTCCGCGGTCAAATGAGCATCGAAATTATGGTCGAAAGCCTGCGCCCTTCTGAATCTTAGAAAAACTTTTACTATCCTCTTCTTTAATGTATCTTGATTAGAATCCTGATCAGAAAGCCTGTGAACGGATCATATAAGTGACTTTTGTGATATTATTTGAAAATGAAAAAGAGTTTTTTCTTATTGGTATTCAGCATTTCCTTCTTCTCACCAAAGAATGGAAATGCCCAAATAAATGAAGACGAAATGGGTGCGTGGTACATGTACTTCTTCAATACGACATTTAAAGAAAGTTCATGGGGTGTTCAAGGAGATATTCAATACCGTAATTGGGACATTGCCGGAGATCTTGAACAATTATTACTGCGAGGAGGAGTAACCTATAAACCGGAGAATGTAGATATCAAACTAACACTTGGCTACGGAAATGTGACTACTGGAAGTTTTGGATCGGATAACTCAACAGTTGCTGAGAGTAGAATTTATGAGGAAGCTCTTTTCCCAGTTCAATTTGGGAATCGATTCTACACTAACCACCGCTTTCGTTTCGAACAACGCTTTGTCGAGAACCAGGAAATTAGGACACGGTACAGATATAACTTGTTTCTAAATATCCCATTAAACAAAACAGCAATGAAGAAGAACGTTATCTACCTGGCCCTCTATAATGAACTATTTATCAATGGGCAACGAAATATTGGCAACGATAATAATGTGGAAATTTTTGATCGCAACCGATTTTATACAGCATTGGGCTATGTGTTGGATAAAGGACTTAGAATTCAGTTAGGTATTATGAATCAAACAACAGATAATTGGAGTAAAAATCAGTTACAGTTAAGCTTTCATCAAAAAATTTAACATTACACAACTTCGTATATGAATAGTCAGCCCTAAACTCTTCAGATAATCAAGCTTTAGTGATAACCCCAAAACATCAACAAGCCCTGAGTATATTCTACTTCGATGTATCTTGAACTGAAATCAGGTTAAAGGACCAGAAACGTGATTTTTTAGCGATAATGCATGACAGATCTATAAAATGAAACTTGACTTATATCAGATAGATGCATTTACAGATAAGATCTTTCGTGGGAACCCAGCCTGTGTAGTTCCCCTAAAAGATTGGTTATCAGATGATATACTTTTGAACATCGCCAAAGAAAATGCCGTTGCGGAAACCGCTTTTTTCATTGACAAGGGCCATAAAATACAATTGCGCTGGTTTACACCTGAAATCGAAATGGATTTATGTGGACACGCTACACTTGCAACAGCGCATTGCCTTAAATCAATTTTAAATTATTCAAACGACAAAATTGTATTTGAAACATTAAGTGGCGATTTAAATGTTAGTGCAAAAGGTGGCTTTTACTTTTTAGATTTCCCTTCGCGCACGCCTAAAATTGCCGCTCTTCCTGAGATAATAAAAGAATCATTAAGCATCGAGCCCAAAGAGATTTATAAATCTAGAGACTATCTACTGGTTTATGAAACCGAAGAAGACATAAGACGTATCCAAATCAACAGGCAGTTATTTGATCAAATAAATCTTGAGCCCGGAGGCGTAATTGTAACAGCTAAAGGTGATAAAAGCCATTTTGTCTCAAGATTCTTTACTCCACAAGCATCTATTTTAGAAGACCCGGTAACTGGTTCTGCACATTGCTCTCTTATTCCATTTTGGTCAAAAAGGCTTGGGATACAGAAACTGGATGCAATTCAGGTTTCTGATCGAGGTGGTATTTTAAAATGTGAGAACAAAAACGATAGAGTAATAATAGGCGGTTGTGCAAAAACATATTCAATTGGAAACCTATGGATTGAACAACCCATAAAAAGCAATTGAGAAGACTCGCATTTAATTAAAGCCAAGACTTATGATGCGTTTACTCCTAGGTACGCTTAAGCCAAGCTAAACTTGTGGGACAGCTCCAGTAGCAATTATAAACTTCATTTTTCCTCCTTAGTTATTATTTTTTATTACTGTCTAAGAGTACTAGAAAATATAGGATGTAATCTATTTTCTGTAACCGCCTATCTTTGTTAGGAATGAGAACTCTGATCTACCTTACCCTTTTACCGTCCTTCTTGTTAGGACAAGCCTTCGTTCATCCAAAAAACAACCAGGCGTTTTTACAGGACGAGGTGGCAGAAATCCACATCACCGTATCGGCTGCTCATCTAAGTACACTATTGGGTGACAGCCTTTTTACCGACTACCACTTTCCCGCCGTTTTTCGCTACCAAAGCACTGATTTTTCAGACACCCTTCAGAGCGTAGGTTTTAGGGTCCGAGGGAACACCTCTAGAAATGCAAAGAAAAAAGGGTTTAAGGTTTCGTTCAACGAATACGTAGTTGGACAAAAATTTAAGGGCATTGAAAAAATGAACTTAATCGGCCAGCACAATGACCCGTCCTTATTGCGCTACTGGACAAGCCTGCATCTTCTGCATAAGTATGGTTTAATTGTTTCTAGAACAAGCTTTGTCAAGCTATACCTGAATGGAAACTACAGGGGTCTATACCTCAATGTAGAACACATTGATGATGAATTTCTCCAAAAAAGATTCATTGATGATGATGGCGGCAACCTCTTCAAAGCAAGTTGGGGTGCCAACCTAAATTACTGGGGTGCCAACCCAGCCTCTTACCAAAGCGTCTACGAAATTAAGACCAACAAGGATTCTAACGACTATAGTGCATTTATTCTCTTTTTAGACTCTTTAAACAACATCATCAATAGCGACTTTCCGTGTTACATCGAACGCAACTTCGAAGTCAACCATTACCTCAAAACACTAGCTACAGAAATACTAATTGGACATTGGGACGGTCACGCCTTCAACAAAAACAATTTCTACCTTTACCGGCAGCCTTCCAACGGCAAATTTGTCTTCATAGAGTATGATCTTGACAACACTTTTGGTATCGACTGGTTTGGAGTCGATTGGGCCAATAGGAACCTCAACAATTGGCACGAAAGCAACCGCCCACTGATTGAGCGACTTCTCAACGTACCCTATTACAAAGATGTTTTTAATGCCTATCTCGATACCCTTTTAACAGACCTCGATACCTCTTCACTGGCGACTGTGTTAGAAAATAAGCAAGACCTCATCAAAGGTGCCGTACTCTCTGACACCTACTACAATAAGGATTATGGATTTCAGTATGCCGATTTTCTTGCAGCCCTTTATGACAGCCACGGCGCACATGTGAAAACTGGTTTGCTAGAGTACCTTGACGAGCGTATTGCCAGCGGTAAGGGACAGCTACAGTGGATTGGGAGCTTAGAGCCACCCTGCGATGTGCAGCCCGAGGAGCCGGAACTCAAGCTAATCAAGATTGTGGATTTATTAGGACGTGAAACCAACTTTAGAACGAATACTCCTCTGGTTTATATTTACGATGACGGCTCTGTAAAAAAAATCTTTGTTTGGGAAACATAGTATTCATAGATTTTTGAAGAGGAAGTACAATGGCCTAAAAGCTAGCATCACTTACCTACCGATTCCCTACTTTTGATACGCTCAAAAGAATTCAGACGTTGTATTCTAGGCAAAACCCACGAGAGCAGATTATGAAAATAATTGCAGGACCCTGTGTTATTGAAAGTATGGACTTGCTGCGCGAAATCGCAGCGGAATTGGCCCGTATTAAACATGAGCTGAACGTGGAGATCTACTTCAAAGCCAGCTTTGACAAGGCCAATCGTACATCCTTAAGCAGTTTCCGCGGTCCAGGTATCGAGGAAGGCATTGCTATGCTTGAAGCTATTCGCAATGAATTTGGACTGCCCATTACGACCGACTTTCACACCCCTGAGCAGATTGCAAGCTGGGGGAATCGTGTAAATATCATTCAGATTCCAGCGTTTCTATGCCGCCAGACAGACATGCTCATTGAAGCTGGGAAAACCGGCAAGATTGTCAATATCAAAAAGGCCCAATTCCTCAATGTAGAGAAAATGAAGTTCGCTGTTGACAAGGTAAAATCTACGGGAAATAACCAGGTTTGGCTCACCGAACGCGGCACTTTATTCGGACCCTCTGAGCTCGTAGTAGACTTTAGAAACCTGAAAAAGTTAGCTACACTTACTGAACATGTGGTAATGGACTGTACCCACAGCGCGCAAGAAACCAGCAGCAACGACGGCACTACTAAAGGTAACCGTGCCTATGTTCCTTATTTTGCAAAGTCTGCCAAGCTATGGGGGGCTAATGTGTTTTTCTTAGAAGTACACCCACGCCCTGATGAAGGACTTTCAGACGGTCCTAATATGCTCGCATTAAGCCATTTAGAATCTATCGTAAAGGAATTGATCTTACCGTGAGCATCAACAAAAGAACTATAGCGTCCATTGAAGCACAGGCTAAATCTATCTTGGATCTAGCACAGCACGATACCAACGACTACGAATCGGCGGTAAAAATGATAACGGCATGTCGTGGGAAGCTAATCTTTACTGGAATGGGAAAAAGCGGCATTATCGCTCGAAAGCTTGCCGCAACCTTCTCTTCTACCGGTGTCCCCTCCTTCTTTGTTCACCCAGGAGAGGCATACCACGGTGATCTTGGAATGATTGAAGCAGCCGATGTGTTGTTCGCATTTTCAAATTCAGGAGAAACGACTGAACTGATCAACCTCTTAAAATATAGCCGATCTAAGAGCGTCATTGGTATGTCCAATAATCACAACAGTACGCTAGCCAGCTTTGCTACAGTGCACCTCGAGTGTACAGTGGATAAGGAGATATGCCCATTGAATTTAGCACCGACCACCAGCAGCACTGCAGCCCTTGTGATTGGCGATGCTATTTGTGCTACCATTATGGAGATGTCGAATTTCTCCGAAGAAGACTTTGCTGCCCTGCACCCAGGTGGGAGCTTGGGAAAGAGTTTGTTGACCAAGGCAAAAAACCTAATGATAACTGAGGTTCCATTTGTCAACCCAACAGATTCATTGCACGAAGTGCTGCTGAGAATTTCAGAGGGCCGTTTAGGTCTTGCTTGCATAGGTAGCAAAAATGATGTTTTAGGCGTAATTACAGATGGTGATATACGGCGCGCCATAGAGCATACTGAAAATTCAAAAAGCCTAGTGGCAGAACAAATGGGCTCGAAAAATCCAATATTCATTGAACCCGAAACAGGGCTGCATCAGATGAATCTTCTTTTTAGACAAAAGAAGATCGTTTCTGTACTAGTCGGTTCATCAAATGATTTAAAAGGCGTAGTCCAATTCTACGATATTCACGATGGTTAAACTAATTCGAATTCTAGCGGTTTACTCTTAATACCCTTAACAAAAATTGCAATGGAATCGAAAGAAACCATCTATATTGTTGGCGCCGGTATTAGCGGTCTTATCGCTGCCTATGAACTAGAACGGGCAGGCTATTTTCCTATTATCTTAGAAAAATCAGATGGTGTTGGTGGACGCGTGCGCACAGTTTCTATAGGTGGCCATCGCCTCGACATTGGTTTTCAGGTTTTACTAGATGGCTATCCAATGGCAAAAAAGTATTTGGACTATGAAACCCTGAATCTTCGGCGGCTTGCATCGGGTGCTCAAGTCTACGTAGACGGAAGACGCTATGTGATTGGCGATCCTTTACGAGACCTTAAAATGTTGGTGCCAACCATTACTGCAAAAATAGGCAGCATTGGAGATAAGATAAAAGTGCTTAGACTTAATGCACAGATGAAGCGTAAAACCATCGATGAAATCTTTGAAAGCGATGAGATGACTACCTTGGAATACCTCAAGAATTTCGGCTTTTCAGATGTTATTATTGACCGATTCTTCCGCCCCTTCTTTGCCGGAGTTTTCCTCGAACCGGAACTGCGTACTTCAAGCCGTATGTTCGAATTTGTCTACAAGATGTTTGGCCAAGGTTATGCTACCATCCCTTCTGCAGGAATTGGAGCCATAAGTGAACAACTCAAAAACAAGCTCTCCACGACTGAATTCAGGTTTGGTGCAGAGGTTAATAAAATCACAAGCGATAAAATCGCCTTAAAAACAGGAAAAAAAATTGACCATAGTGGGGTTATTGTCACTGCTAACGCTTCCTCGCTTATCTCCAACATGCGGGATCAAGGAACGGATTGGAAATCATGCATGAGCCTGTATTTCGAAATTGGAAATTCGAATCTTCCAGAGGAGACTATTGGCTTGATTGCAGATCCTGAAAAATTGGTCAACAATATTTACGGATATACTGACACTGATGGCAAGCAAATATTATCTGCAACTGTATTAGAATTTAACGGCAAGTCTGAAAAAGAGATTACAGCAAAGGTCGAAGACGAGATTCGCGAATACTGCGGTATTAGTGCTTTGAATCATATCTGCAACTTCTACATTGAACAAGCACTGCCTGATCTCAGCAATCTGAAAATGACGGCACAACCGGGTGAAAGTATACTTATGGAAAATGTATTTCTCGCCGGAGATGTGCTCTACAATGCCTCACTAAACGCGGCTATGGAGAGTGGCAGATTGGCCGCGCAAGGATTGCTCGAAAAGAAAACAGGAATACTCGTTTAAAATCGAACTTCAAATTTTACGGCATACTTTGTTATAGGGTTGGGTATGTTTATCGAATACAACGGCTTCAGCGCTCAACCTCCTTGGGTAAGCCCTGGTAATTTTTTTTGAAGTGTTTAAGAAGCATCACTTCATAATGACGCTTGCGACGTTTCGCTTTTTTCTTATTCGCCCGCTTTCCAGTGCGCTTATCCTTTACAATGTAGTCGAGGTCTTTCGCTTGGTCAATTTTTTCAAAATCCTTAATCTGGGTGCGTTTCATTTCAATACACTACTATCAACTATTACATAGTACCTTTGTTAATGTTCATATACACCGAAAAGAATTGAACCATGGCCCAACTAGAATGGCAAACCGTCAAGGAATACGAGGAAATCACATTTAAGCAGCTTAACGGCGTCGCACGTATAGCGTTTAACCGTCCTGAGGTGCGTAATGCCTTTACTCCAAAAACTGTCGATGAACTTTGGGAAGCGCTGATCTTGTGCCACGAGAGCCAAGACATTGGTGTGGTGCTCATTACCGGTGAGGGACCTTCGCCTAAAGATGGCGGTTGGGCATTCTGCTCGGGAGGTGACCAGCGCGTTCGCTCTACTAGAGGATACAAAGGAGAGAACGGTATCAATAGGTTCAATATCCTGGACGTTCAACGTCAGATCCGATTTATGAACAAGGTCGTGATCGCCGTAGTGCCAGGTTGGGCAGTGGGTGGTGGCCACAGCCTTCATGTGGTATGTGATATGACCATCGCCTCTAAGGAACACGCCATTTTCAAGCAGACTGATGCGGATGTAGCGAGCTTTGACGGCGGGGTTGGTTCTGCCTACCTCGCACGCCAAGTAGGTCAAAAAAGAGCCCGCGAAATCTTCTTCCTTGGTGCGGAATACTCTGCACAAGAAGCCTACGAGATGGGTATGGTAAACAAGGTAGTACCGCACGAAGAATTAGAGCAAACTGCGTACGATTGGGCACAAGAAATCATGACCAAGAGCCCTACGGCCATCAAGATGTTGAAGTTTGGATTCAACCTCATTGACGATGGTTTGGTGGGTCAACAAGTCTACGCAGGGGAGGTAACGCGTCTTGCCTACGGCACAGATGAAGCCGTTGAGGGCCGCAACGCCTTCCTAGAAAAACGACCTCGAAACTTTTCTAAATTTCCCAAGTTCCCTTGATGTGTTGATAAGATACGTTAATACATTTCCTCATCTTAGACTACAGAGGTGCGTCACCCGAGGCTATATCGCCTTGGTTGAAATGGACTCTTTAGTGCCACGATGAAATGACTGCTTCCGTAAGGGGATGGAATCCTTATCTTTAATACCTAACTTATGGAAACGATACCCTTGAACGCAGGTAAGGCGATTAAAGAAATTATTTCTCGGAGAGAAACCACAAAGGTTCTTGCACAAGAGCCGTGGTCGCCTACACTCACAAGTGAGGCACAAAACAACTTAATCGATACATTGCTGGAATTAGCGGCTTGTGCGCCCTATCATTACAAAAGTGCCGAACGGTATAAGCGCGGAAACTTAAATAGCGCTCTACCCTTCCGCGCATATACCCTGAATGCTAAAAATTGTCGGGCACTCGCAGAACTACTCTATGATGTTCAACCACCGGCTGGTAAAATCATTAATATGCTCTGGGCAGCAGAAGCTATGATTGTAATGAGTTGGTTACCCGATGTCTTTGGCGAACAACTAGAAGATCGAGAGACGGAACCTATTCCGTTCACAGGAAACCTAAGAAATATGGAACATATTGCAGCATCTAGCGCCGCCATTCAGAATATACTTTTAGGCGCAACTGCAGGAGGCTATCCTTCTTACTGGTCTTCGGGTGGAATCCTTCGTAAAAAGGAGACAAGGGTTTTACTTAACATACCAATGAACGAAATCTTTTTAGGCTGCCTATTCGTCTTCCCAAAGGACGCCTTGAACCGAGGAGCTGAAGTGAAACTTGGAAAATTAAGAACCGAAGGAAAGGACCTTTATTCTTGGTCAAAATCAATAGAACTATGAAGAATTGGTTAATAATATTAGGACTTATGCTAGTATTATTTAGCTGCGAAACGCAACCCGAGGAGCCGGTAATGAATATCATTATGCCTCTTGGTGCCTCGCGCGTTGAAGGGAGTCCGCCCGGATACCATAGCTACAGGTATAAACTGTGGAAGAAATTGCGCAACAATGAGTGGAACATCGATTTTATCGGAACCCAAATTGATACAGAGTTGTACCCTATGGTAAATGATGAAGAGTTTGACCCTCATCATGAAGGACATATCGGATGGACCTCGGGACAACTATTGGCTGAATTATCAAATTGGGAGACCGTTCTTGATACCCCAGATATTGTCTTGTTTAGCTCGCCTGGAGGTAATGACGCGTTAGATGGATTTTCTTACGAAGACATCTTGGTAAATGTGGTAGATATGGTGGAAGGTCTTCAAGCATTCAATCCTGAAGTTACCATCATTATTGAAAAGTTGGCACCCGGTCATAGTTTTCTAATGATGGGGTATTTTGGTGTTTTTCACGTTAGATTTCTAAATGAAATCGACAGTATTGCTTCTGCATTAAGTACACCAACTTCTCAAGTTTTGACCATAGATATGGCAACGGGGTTTACTGACAATATGCTTGCAGACCCCATTCACTACAATCAAGATGGTGCAACATTTATAGCAAACAAATATTACGATGCACTAATTCCACTTCTTCAGGAATAAATAATAATTTAATGTTTAAGAGATACTTGTTATTAGTGTTTAGTTTTATTCTTGTGGCTTGCGGTAGCAATGGTGGCGGCGGGAAAAATCTCACGCCAGATAATACTTCCACCGTAATATTCGAGCATAACGGGCTGCAAAGAAGTGCATTGATTTATCCACCCGAAGGATACGATTCGTCTTTTGCCTTGCCCGTGGTACTAAATTTCCATGGATTTAGCGGGATAGCACAAGACCATCGAACTACAGTATCTATGGATAGGGTAGCAGATTCCGCCCAATTCTTATTGGTTTTCCCACAGGGAAGTTTGTTGGATAGCGATTCTCCACACTGGAACAACGCCCTTCCCTCACCTGATAACAAAAGCGACGCCGATGACCTTGGTTTTGTTAGTGCGCTTTTGGCATACTTGGACACTACTTTCCTCATCGACCGTGAACGGGTTTATGCCTGCGGATATTCCAACGGCGGAATGATGTCTTATGCGCTAGCTTGTTATCTCAGCAATGAAATAGCAGCTGTAGCCTCTATGTCAGGTTGTTTTTCAGATACCTCAAGCACTTGTCAACCATCACACCCACTAGCCACTTTAAGTATTCACGGTACCAATGATGGCGTAATACCCTACGAGGGAGGGGAAGATATACTAAGCCAACAGGTCACACTAAAGTACTGGGCGGGAATAAATAATTCAAATGAAGCACCACAGGTAACATCTATTCAGACTTCATCCTACCAATTGGAGCATTATAGTTATACGGGCGGTGATGGCAATGTAGTTGCCGAACTTTATAAGGTTATTGGTGGGGATCATTATTGGATCGATTTTACCATAGATCAAAAGAATACCAACTGGATTATTTGGGAGTTCTTTGACCAATTCGATATCTACGGTAGACGATAAATACAGCGAAACACCGGCTCTTAAGACTTATCTTTACCGTCGCATATGACGGACCAACTTTTCCATTCTTTCGACAGTTTACCTGCAGGTATTACGGTGCCTGAGGCATTCACGTATCCATTTTTCTATACGCCACATCCACTGGTGGAACTGGCTTCTAAAGAACTACATAAATATTTAGAGATCAGTGACTTGCGACATAATTTTGGTCTCGGAAAACACACTGACCTCATCGAACAAGGTAAAATGTTCGGAGTCCTTGTGGTCCGCAGTTCTGATGGAACATTAGGCTGGTTGGCCGCTTATTCTGGAAACCTTCAGGAAGAGGCCCAAGGATATTTTGTGCCTCCTATTTGTGATATCCATGCTGCGCAATCCTTCTATAAAGAGGGGGAGATTGAACTCAATACGATGAGCGCTGAGATCAAAGCAAAGGAAAATGACCCCCTGCGGTTGGAAGCTATTTCGAATATTGAAGAGCGATTAAAGGAAATCAAAGAACATCTGAGGAAGGGTCGCGCAGACCTAAAAGAAGCCAAAAAAGCACGTCAAAAATACCGCGAAACTGTAGCCAAGGTGATGAGCGAGTTAGAGTTAAAGAGGGTCCAGGAGCGCCTTGCACAGGAAAGTATTCAAGGTCAAGTCGCCTTTAAACACCGTAGTAAGTCTTGGATTACAGAACAGGAGAAACTCGAAGCTACCCTTAAGAAATATACCCGGGAAATAGAAGAAATGAAAGAAGTTCGTCGAGCGAAATCAAATAATCTTCAGCGCGAAATTTTTGACCATTACGTTTTTCTAAATGCTAAGGGTGAAGAAAGGGTACTAAGCCAATGCTTCCCAGGTTTTGACCTGCGTCATCCACCAAGCGGTTCTGGTGATTGCGCAGCACCAAAGCTTTTACAATATGCCTATCAAAACGGTATGTCACCTGTTTGTATGGGAGAGTTTTGGTGGGGTTCAGCGCCGGTTAAAGAAGTGCGAAAACACAAATATTTCTACCCCTCTTGTACTTCACGCTGTCGACCTATCCTCGACCATATGCTGCAAGGATTAACCGTTGAGGAAAACCCTCTATTGACCTTTGGAAAGGATAAACCTATGCCGGTTGTTTATGAGGACGAAGATCTTGTTGTGGTCAACAAGCCGGCTGGACTACTTAGTGTGCCAGGTGTAGATATTGAGGATTCAGCGCTCGTGCGGGTAAAGCATATGTATCCGAAGGCAACTGGAGCTATTCTTCTACACCGACTCGATATGAGCACATCCGGCCTGTTGATGTTCACCCTTAATCCGAAGGCGAATAAACGCATGCAGCGTAAATTCATTAAACGCCAAGTGAATAAGACCTACATCGCCGATATAGTCGGTACGCTGGAAGAAGATGAGGGAATCATTTCACTTCCTCTTGCACCTGATTATTATGACCTGCCGCGACAGATGGTTTGTCATAAAACCGGCAAGCCTTCAAAAACTAGATGGTCGGTAGTAGAGCGTATGGAAGGCATTACTAGATTAGCAATGAAGCCAGAAACGGGAAGAACACACCAGCTTCGAGTCCACTGTGCCCACTCTGAAGGATTGGGATTGCCTATTGTGGGTGACGAGCTTTATGGTGTGATTAGAGAACGTCTGCATTTGCACGCATATAAATTGGAATTTCAGCACCCGACTACGAAGGAATTAATTACTATTACAGCACCAATTCCCTTCTAATGGCGCTCGAAATAGAAAGAAAATTCCTCCTGAAAAATGAATCCTGGCGAACTCAGGTTTCACAATCTCATAGCTTAAAACAAGGCTATCTGGCCTCTTCACCACTACCAACGGTTCGCATTAGAACCAGCGACGATAGTGCTTATCTAACTATTAAAGGGAATGCTGTGGGTATATCAAGAGTCGAATTTGAATACGAAGTCCCAATGGAAGAAGCCTTGGAACTATTGAAGTTGAGTGTTCATACTCCGATTGAAAAAACCAGGAATATTGTTCAAGCTGAGGGTCATTTTTGGCAGATCGATGTCTTTGAAGGTGCCAATCGAGGTCTTGTACTTGCAGAGGTAGAGTTACGTTCGGAAGACGAACAAGTAGTACTCCCGTCTTGGATTGGTGCCGAAGTAAGCGAAGACCCAAGGTACTTTAATTCCCATTTAAGTCAACATCCTTTTTCCAATTGGAAGAAAAAGTAAAACATCAAGGTCTTAATTTTGCGCTATGGGAAAAGATAAACTCCGAAAGTTTCGTGAGATCGAAGAAATGCACAACGTCGTACAACCAACTACAGAAGAAGCGCGCATCGGCCTTCCCTTAAAGGGAACTTGGGCAAAGGACCTATTTTCCAATCGTAACGGCCTAGTATTAGAGTTGGGCTGTGGCAAGGGAGAATACACCCTAGAATTGGCTCGAAGAAATCCTGACAAGAACTATATTGGCGTCGATATTAAGGGTGCTCGTATTTGGAGAGGGGCAAAAACAGCCACGGAACAAGAGCTTGAAAATGTGGCCTTCCTGCGCACCAGAATAGACTTTATACAACATTGTTTTGGAGAAAATGAGGTTGATGAAATCTGGATTACTTTCCCTGATCCGCATATTAAGCACAACCGAGCCAAACATAGATTGACTCATCCAAAGTACCTTCTGAAGTATGCGAAACTCCTAAAACCGGGGGGTACTGTAAATTTGAAGTGTGATAGCGAATACCTGCATGGATATAGCCATGGAATTATCCATATGCTCGGTCTTGAAATAGAAGAGGCTTATCACGACATCCACAAGCAAATCAAGCCTAAAGAAGGAATCCTTTTCGATGTCATTACCCATTATGAAAACATCTGGTTGAATCAGGGAAAAGCCGTTACTTATTTGCGCTTCAAACTTAACGGTATTGAAGAAGCTATGGCGAGATTAAGCAAGTAATGGCAAGCGAATTTTTCGATAGAGTCTATAAAGTCGTACGTCTCATACCAGAGGGCAAGGTCACTACTTACGGCCATATTGCACGTTTTTTAGGCGCTGGTAGAAGTGCGCGTGTTGTTGGATATGCAATGAACGCTTCACATAATGACCTGAGTATCCCAGCACACCGTGTAGTCAACCGTATAGGTGTGCTCACGGGCAAGCATTTCTTTAAAGGGTCTGCGCTTATGCAGGAACTCCTAGAGAGTGAGGGAATTACCGTGGTAGAGGATCAGGTTCAGGATTTTAAGGAACACCTCTGGGATCCCATAGAATATCTCAACCAAGAGGAATTCTTAGAAGACCTTTTTTAACGAATGTATTTTAATTCGTTCTGTAAATGCTCGAAAAATCTAGCAATATGCAACCCGTCCATCAGCGCGTGATCGACTTCGAGCTGAAACGGCAAATAGTACTTGCCTTCACGCTTAAAAATCTTTCCAAAAACGGTTCTTGGAATGCTATGCCCTTCACCTTTTTTTGGGTGGGTAAAGGAGGTAAACGAAATCCAAGGAATGGTAGTTCCATACATAAGATTGGTTCTATCCGGTCTTGGATTCAAAGGAAGGCCTGAAGCTGCCTTTTTAGTGATTTTAGAAGAACGGCGAATAAAATCTGACATCGACTCTTTAGGGATCCATGGATAATAGGCGAAGGTGAATGCATCGGAATCATCTTTCAACACGGAGCACCCCATATCGATAATACTGTGCTCCACTACACCGTCCTGATCGCGCCTAAAACGCATTGGGGGGTATTTATTTGCAGCTGAGAGTGTGCAGTATAGAAGTGCGTGGTGTATACTCAAGGAATTGGTCCTGCAAAAATCCCAAAAGGAAGTTGCATCCAGCTCGACGGTGATGCCGATAAACGGGTCTTTGAAATCCTTGAAGAAAAGATAGCTCTCCTTACGGTCCCAATTCTCTATGTCAACCTTGGTTCCCATACTAACGAAGATACCTATTGAACGTATCTTTAACCCATGAATCACGAAGTAATACGCGACTACGCCCTAAGTTTCCCTTTTGCTGACGAAAGTTTTCCCTTCGATGATACCTCACTCGTGTTCAAGGTTCACGGTAGGATATATGCTATTTTAAGTCTACATAATCAACCCGCAAGAATCAATCTGAAAAACAATCCCGAGCGCAACATTGAGCTGCGCGAAGAGCACGATTGGATTATACCAGGCTACCATTCGAACAAGCGCCATTGGAATACGGTTATTGTCGAAGAATATTCCTCTTGGGAACTGATTAAAGAAATGATTGAAACAAGCTACAAACTTGTTTGGCAAAAGCTGCCAAAGAAGGTGCGAGAAGGTTCTGTATAGTGTAATTTAGCAGACTATGAAAAACATCCGTAATTTCTGTATAATCGCACACATCGATCATGGGAAGTCCACCTTGGCTGACCGCTTGTTAGACGTAACTTCCGCCGTAAGTGAACGTGAAAAGCAAGATCAGGTTTTAGACGATATGGACATCGAACGTGAGCGGGGTATTACCATCAAATCGCATGCGGTTCAAATGTACCACGAACAAAACGGAGAAAAATATACAATCAACTTAATCGATACTCCAGGCCACGTGGACTTCTCCTACGAAGTTTCACGTTCTATTGCAGCTTGTGAAGGAGCCCTATTGATTGTGGATGCAGCACAAGGTATCCAGGCGCAAACCATCTCAAACCTGTATTTGGCCCTAGAGCATAATCTAGAGATTATTCCTATTCTGAACAAAATTGATCTACCTTCTGCCAACCCAGAAGAGGTTGGTGACCAGATTATTGATTTGATAGGTTGCGACATCGAAGAGATATTACACTGTTCGGCGAAAACCGGACAAGGGGTGCCGGAAATTCTTGATGCTATCATAGAGCGCATTCCAGCGCCTGAAGGGGATGCTGACGGCCCGCTTCAAGCATTGATTTTTGACAGTCACTTCAACCCATTCCGAGGTATTGAGGCTATTTATAAAGTCGTCAATGGCTCGATTAAAAAAGGTCAGCGCGTGAAATTTATGTCCACTGGTAAGCAGTACGATGCTGATGAAATCGGTGTGAATTTGATCAAGCAGAATCCGACAAATGAAATCAAAACTGGGGATGTTGGTTACATTATTTCCGGAATTAAGGATGCCAAAGAGGTAAAAGTCGGTGATACAATTACATCCGTTGAAAATCCTGCATCTACCCCAATTGAGGGATTTGAAGAAGTAAAACCGATGGTATTCGCTGGTATTTACCCGGTAGATACTGAAGAGTTCGAAGAGCTTCGTGCATCATTGGAAAAACTGCAGCTTAACGACGCCTCTCTAACTTTTGAAGCAGAGACCTCCGCAGCACTTGGATTCGGTTTCCGTTGTGGATTCCTTGGAATGCTGCATATGGAAATCATCCAAGAACGATTGGAGCGTGAGTTTAAAATGACAGTTATTACGACCGTTCCAAACGTTAGTTATAAAGCCTATATGAGGAGCGATCCTGAAAAGGCTATTTGGGTTCAAAACCCAACTGACTTCCCAGATCCAACTAAAATGGACTACATGGAAGAGCCGTTTATTAAAGCGCAGATTATTACTAGTGCAGATTTCGTAGGTCCAGTGATGAACCTTTGTATTGGGAAGCGCGGTCAATTGACCAACCAAACGTACCTCACGAGCGATCGTGTAGAACTAAGTTTCGATATGCCACTAGCTGAAATTGTATTTGATTTCTACGACCGATTAAAGACCATCTCTAAAGGATATGCTTCTTTCGACTACCACCCTATTGGATACCGAGAGAGTGTTCTTGTTAAGGTTGATGTCATGCTTAACGGCGATCCTGTGGATGCATTGAGTGCGCTTATCCACAAAGAAAACGCATACGACATCGGTAAGAAGATGTGTATGAAGTTGAAAGAATTGATTCCACGTCAACAGTTCATGATTGCTATTCAAGCAGGTATCGGAAATAAGATTATCGCACGTGAAACACTCAGTGCATTGCGTAAGGATGTTACGGCCAAGTGTTACGGTGGTGATATTTCACGTAAGCGCAAGCTCCTTGAGAAGCAAAAAGCAGGTAAGAAGCGTATGCGCCAGTTGGGTAATGTTGAGATTCCTCAAAGCGCCTTTTTAGCAGTTCTAAAACTGAACGATTAAGATCTATTATTGTAGGTGTGATAACACCTGAAAAGGTCGAATTTGAAGGCATACTTTGATGTGTTCGCCCCGCGGCTGCGTTTAGAATCTTATTTATTGCTGCTCAATGAAGCAAATAGGTAATCGCGGTTCATCCGCGCTATATTCTCTAGTGAGATGCCCTTTGGACATTCAACCTCACAAGCGCCTGTATTTGTGCAGTTACCGAAGCCTTCAAGGTCCATTTGGTTCACCATATTCAACACACGCTCTTTCGCCTCAGGTTGTCCTTGCGGAAGCAATGAGAACTGGCTAATCTTCGCAGAGGCGAACAACATTGCCGAAGAGTTCTTGCACGTAGCTACACAAGCTCCACAACCGATGCAGGTTGCAGCGTCAAAAGCCTTGTCTGCATTTTCCTTGGTTACAGGAATAGCGTTTGCATCAATAGTATTGCCAGAGGTATTTACAGAGATGAATCCTCCGGCACGCTGAATGCGGTCAAAAGCAGAACGGTCTACCATCAAGTCTTTGATGATAGGGAACGCCTTGGCGCGGAACGGCTCAATGTAAATAGTATCACCACTCTTAAATTCACGCATGTGCAACTGACACGTAGTGATTTTGCGGCCTGGTCCGTGTGCTTCACCATTGATGAAGAGCGAACACATACCACAGATGCCCTCACGACAGTCGTGATCAAACACTACCGGCTCAATGCCTTGGTCGATAAGCTGCTCATTCAAGTAATCGAGCATTTCAAGAAAGCTCATGTCCTCCTCTACACCCAAGATTGGGTAAGTTTTCATTTCACCCTTTGCTTCAGGGCCTACTTGTCTCCAGATCTTTAATGTTAAATCCATAGTCTGAATTATTTATACGAACGAGTCTTCAATTCAACATTCTCGAAAGTCAATTCTTCTTTGTGCAATTTGGCTTCAGCTGGTACTCCAGTGAATTCCCAAGCACTTACAAAAGTGAAGTTTTCGTCATCACGAAGGGCCTCACCTTCCTGGCTTTGGTACTCCTCACGGAAGTGTCCACCGCAGCTTTCATTGCGCTCAAGCGCGTCTTTCGCCATCAACTCTCCGAGTTCGATAAGGTCAGCTACACGACCCGCCTTATCCAATTCTGGGTTCATGCCATTGGCTGAACCTAAAACACGAACATCAGCGTAGAACTCTTCGCGTAACGCTTGGATATCGGCAATGGCTTGCTTCAATCCTTTCTCGTTACGAGCCATACCTACCTCATTCCACATGATCTTACCAAGACGCTTGTGGAAGAAGTCAACAGATTTAGTACCATTGTTATTAATGAACTTATCTGTACGTTCACGAACGATTTTTTCTGCTTCTTCAAATTCAGGAGAATCTATAGAAATAGCTCCTGTGCGAATGTCCTTGCTCAAGAACTCACCGACCGTATAAGGTGCTACGAAGTATCCGTCTGCAAGGCCCTGCATCAATGCTGAGGCACCAAGGCGGTTTGCACCGTGGTCTGAGAAGTTGGCCTCACCCAAGGCGAAGCAGCCCGGAATCGAAGTCATCAAATTATAATCTACCCATAGACCGCCCATCGTATAGTGTACTGCCGGGTAGATCATCATTGGCTCCTTGTACGGGTTAGATGCAGTGATTTTCTCGTACATCTGGAAGAGGTTCCCGTATTTGGCTTCAACGACCTTCTCACCCAACGTTTTAATATCGACATCAGATGGATTTTTCACCCCTTTTACAAGCGCTTCCTCTTTTCCGTAACGTAAAATTGCTGCTGCGAAATCAAGGTATACTGCTTCCCCTGTCTTGTTTACACCGTAGCCCGCATCACAACGTTCCTTTGCTGCACGAGAGGCAACATCACGAGGTACAAGGTTACCGAAGGCCGGGTAACGGCGCTCAAGGTAGTAATCTCTATTTTCTTCAGCGATGTCGTTCGGGTGAAGTTTACCCGCGCGAATGGCCTCCGCATCTTCTTTCTTAGCAGGCACCCAAATACGACCATCATTACGTAAGGACTCTGACATCAAGGTCAACTTACTTTGATTCTCACCACTTACTGGAATACAAGTCGGATGAATCTGCGTGAAACAAGGATTCGCCATATAGGCACCTTTACGGTGTGCTTTCCAAGCAGCAGTTACGTTCGAACCCATTGCATTCGTTGATAGGAAAAATACATTTCCATAGCCCCCAGTACAAAGAAGTACTGCGTGTGCACTGTGGCGCTCAAATTCCCCTGTAACCAGGTTCTTCGCTATGATACCGCGAGCTTTACCGTTTACCACAACGAGCTCCTGCATTTCGTGACGCGCAAACATTTTCACACGACCCTTAGCAATCTGACGGTTCAATGCAGAGTAGGCACCCAATAGCAATTGTTGGCCTGTTTGACCTTTTGCATAGAAAGTACGACTTACCTGGACACCACCAAAAGAGCGGTTGTCTAGCAAACCACCATAGTCGCGTGCGAAAGGAACACCTTGAGCGACACACTGGTCAATTATATTGCGGCTTACCTCAGCCAAACGGTGAACGTTGGATTCTCTTGAACGGTAATCACCGCCTTTGATCGTATCGTAGAAAAGACGGTATACCGAATCACCATCGTTCTGGTAATTCTTGGCTGCGTTGATGCCCCCTTGTGCTGCAATAGAGTGCGCACGGCGAGGTGAATCCTGGAAACAGAATGCTTTCACGTTATACCCCATCTCAGCTAAAGAAGCTGCTGCAGAAGAACCGGCTAGACCGGTACCTACGATGATTACATCTATTAATCTTTTGTTTGCAGGCGATACTAATGGAATCTCGCCTTTGTGCTTTGTCCACTTTTCGCCTAATGGGCCCGCTGGAATCTTAGAATCTAATGCCATAGTAAGGGAGTTATAGTTCTTGACCTGGTTGAACAACAAATAAGAATATCGCTACAGCAATAAATCCTGCTGGAATCAACCATGCGAAAGCAGTCATCATTTTGTTAATCAGCGGTGTGTATTTCGGATGGTTTACACCCAAAGATTGAAACGCGCTCGAAGCACCGTGACTCAAGTGGAGGGCCAAACCTGCAAGAGCTACCACGTAGAAAGCAGTATACCACCACTGTTCAAAGGCAGTTACTGTTAAAGTCCAAAGATCTTTATTGCCATTGGGATCAGTACCAAGCTTACCGAAGTGCATTTCATACCAGAAGCTCTTCATGTGGACGACAATAAAGAATAGCGTGAGTAAACCAAGAAGTGCCATCTTACGAGAAGCCCAAGAAGTATTTATCCCTTGATTTTCTTTTACGTAACCCACAGGACGTGCGGCTCTATTTTGGCGGGCGAGCATAATCCCATCCACAGTGTGAAGTATTACAGAAGCATAGGTGAGGTATGAAAGAATTTTTACTAAAGGAAAAGTGGTCATAAACTTACCGTATTCATTGAAAGCAAGTTGACCTTCTTCGCCTATTACAAAGAGCTGAAGGTTACCCAATAAGTGCCCTACCAAAAATGTACACAAAAACAATCCAGTAGCCGCCATCCAGTACTTGCGAGCTAGTGAAGAGCCGAAAAGCCCTTTCGATGTTGATGCCATAAGCAATTTAAAGTTTATTAGCCTAATTTTAGCTTTTCAAATTTACGACACAGACTTTTGTCTACATTGGAAACATGATGAAAATCACCATAGAACGTATCTAAATTAATATAGTCGAGACCTAAGATGAGATATCACCAACTGAAGAGCCAGATTTTTATTGAGAATCGTAAAAAATTTACGAGGATGATGAAGCCAAATTCAATGGCTATTTTTACCTCGAATGATATATACCCAACCAGTGCAGATGGGCATCTTCCGTTCAAGCAGCACAGCGATATTTTATACCTCAGTGGTGCTGATCAAGAAGAAAGTATTCTCGTCTTATTCCCAGATGCTCATAAAGATAGCCTTCGAGAAGTTTTATTTCTGAAGGAAACTAATGACCTCATCGCGGTTTGGGAAGGGGCGAAATACACTAAGAGTCAGGCGTTCGACATCAGTGGTATTAAAACCGTTTTCTGGCTGTCAGAGTTTGAAAGAGTGTTCAACGAAATGGCCGTCAAAGCCGATCGAATTTACCTCAATGGTAACGAGCATCTGAGAGCGCATATTGACACTGAATTACGCCAAGACCGAATGAACAATTGGATCAAAGAGCACTATCATACGCACGAATTTGAGCGCAGCCAACCCCTTTTACACCGCGTAAGAGGCACAAAATCGGAACTCGAACTTGAGGTAATGCGTAAAGCAGCAGAGATCACGACGAAGGGATATAAACGTATTTTGAAATACATGAAACCGGGTGTATGGGAGCACGAATTAGAGGCAGAATTCATGCACGAGTTTTTGATAAACAGAAGCCGTGGATTCGCTTACACGCCAATCATAGCTTCCGGAAATAATGCCAATGTGCTTCACTACATTGAAAACAATGACAAGTGCCACGACGGTGATCTCGTGCTATTCGATGTAGGTGCCGAGTATGGAAACTACACATGTGATGTAACGCGCTGTTTTCCGGTCAATGGAAAATTCACGGCTCGCCAAGCCGAAGTTTATAGTGCAGTTTTAAGTGTGCATGAAGGAGCTATTGAATTGCTTCGTCCTGGTATTATGCTCGACGATTACCACAAGAAGGTAGGTGAGCTGATGACCGTAGAGCTCTTGAAATTGGGATTGATCAGTGACGAAGATGTGACGAATGAAGATCCGGCTTGGCCAGCGTACAAGAAGTACTTTATGCACGGTACCAGCCACTATTTAGGGTTGGATGTGCACGACTACGGGTTGTGGACTATTCCTGTTGAGGAAGGTATGGTCTTTACCGTGGAGCCAGGCATCTATATCCCCGAGGAAGGTCTTGGTATTCGTATTGAGGACGATATAGTTATAACGAAAGACGGCCATGAAAACTTGACTCGGGAAATTCCCAAGACTTTGGAAGAAATCGAGGCTTTTATGTCCAGGTGATGAATAGTATTCAATATCAAGGCGCGCCCGTATTTTACCAAGCTACAGGGGCACCTTCTTCTTTACCCACACTCGTTCTGCTCCACGGGTTTTTGGAGGACAGCAGAATGTGGAACGGCCTGGTTAAACGCTTTGAAAAGCTGGGAGAGGTCGTTCGAGTCGATCTGCCTGGTCACGGTCAAAGTGGAAATTTAAGTGAAGTACACTCTATGGAAGATGTTGCCGATGCTATTCGTAAGGTAATTGATGTTCTTGGCTTGAAAAAACCCGTTATACTAGGACATAGCATGGGCGGCTATGTTGCATTGGCCTATGCGGAGTTGTACGATAACTTGAGCGGGCTAGGATTATTTTTCTCCACGCCGCATGCCGATAGCCCGGCACGCAAAATAATGCGAGAGAAAGCAGAGGTCCTCGTGCTACAAAATAGAAAATCATTTATTCGCGCTGCGATTCCGCAGCTTTTTAGTGCCGAGTTAAGGACGCATTTAAGCGAAAAAATTGCGCAACAGATTGAGTACAGTTTAGAAATGGGCGTGGAGGGCGTCATTGCAGCCATTCATGGAATGAAAATTCGAGCGGACAGAACCCGACTGCTGTTTGACCCACCAAAATCATTGAGACCAAAAAAGATTGGCGTATTTGCGGGAGAATCAGATACTGTTATTCCTATTGCAGACGTGCAAGAATGGATAGATGCACCGGGAATTGGATACAAGTTCATTTCCACCCGCGGCCACATGGGACATCTGTCCGACACAGAGAATTGTGCCACAGCTGTGTTAGAGTGGTGGTCCACATTTCAAAGGTAAGCCAATAAAAAGGCGCCAAGTGGGGGGGCTATTTATGTGTTTGCAGAAATTTTAAACGACACCTTGGTCGAGCATTGCATCTGCGACTTTTACAAAGCCTGCAATGTTTGCGCCACCCACGTAATCAATAGAACCATCTTCACGAGTACCGTATTTCACACAAGCTGCGTGGATATCTTTCATGATTCTATTCAAATGGCCGTCTACCTCTTCACGGGTCCAGCTCATTCGCAAGGAATTTTGGCTCATCTCCAGACCTGAAGTTGCTACACCACCTGCATTCGATGCTTTACCCGGAGAGAAGAGCACTCCATTGCTTTGGAAAATTTCAACGGCCTCAGGAGTACACGGCATATTTGCCCCTTCACCCAAAGCGATAATTCGATTATTTACCAGGGCCTGTGCGTCATTCCCCTTCAATTCATTTTGAGTTGCACACGGCAACGCAACATCCGCTTGAACGTTCCATGGAGTACCCTCAGCGAAGGTGATATTATCGAACGCTTCGGCAGCCTCTTGAACGCGACCACGGCGCACATTCTTAAGCTCCATAATAAATTCCAACTGCTCACGGCTCAAGCCATCATCACAAACAATGTGTCCCGAAGAATCTGATAGGGTAATGACTTTAGCTCCTAATTCATGGCATTTTTCGGCGGCGAATTGTGCCACATTACCAGAACCAGAGATCACTACGTGCTTGCCTTCAAAGTTGTCGCCTTTGGTGGCCAGCATTTCTTTGGTAAAGTATACCGTTCCATAACCTGTCGCTTCCGGACGTATCAAAGAACCGCCCCAGCTTAGGCTCTTTCCAGTCAATACACCGGTGAATTCGTTGCGAAGTCGCTTGTATTGACCGAACATATATCCAATCTCACGACCACCAACGCCGATATCACCGGCTGGAACATCGGTATCTGGTCCGATATGGCGGCTCAACTCAGTCATAAACGACTGACAGAAGCGCATCACCTCGGCGTCCGATTTGCCTTTGGGATCAAAATTTGACCCACCCTTACCACCACCTAATGGAAGCGTTGTGAGTGCATTTTTAAAAATTTGCTCGAAGCCCAAGAACTTAAGTACACTCAAATTCACCGTTGGGTGGAACCGCAATCCTCCTTTGTACGGACCAATGGCACTGTTGAACTCAACGCGGTAACCCTTGTTGACATGAACATTGCCCGCATCGTCAGTCCATGGAACGCGGAACATAATGGTTCGTTCTGGCTCAACGATACGTTCCAAAAGGCTTTTGCCCTTGTACTTTGGATTATTTTCGATGAATGGAATAACTGATTCGGCGACTTCGACCACTGCCTGCATGAATTCAGGCTCGTTTGGGTTTGCGGCATCGACCTTTGCAACGAAAGCGTCGATTTGCGATTGGTAAAAGCTTGACATAAATGTCTGATTGTATAGATAGATTTCTTTAACAAATGTAGAACAAATCTCTTCGCTCAAACATGATAGACCTGCAGTTTTCCTTACATAAGTGTGCGGACTGATTTTAGCAATCACACCAATATTCAACAAAACTTGTAACGACTTGTATAATTGGGCCTTAGGTATGTTTGTTTTTGATTTCAAATAGGAGGAATACACCTTTCTTCCTTGCGGAAAATGTTAAGTGAGTACTCCCTCGAACTTTTTTGAAAGGTCAATTTAAGCTTCTTTTTATGCACGAATGAGATAAACGCTCGAAACGAGGTTCTCAGTATCCATTACCAATCACAAGACCCGAAATGATATTAATGGAAAAGCGGCTTAAATCTTCAACAGAGCACTTTCATTGATGGTCGCGGTATCTAGTGATCTTTCGTGTCCCAATTATGACCAAAAGAACTTATTGGTTGCTTGATGTTCCTCTGCCGAAGAGAACCCATCCAAGGGGCTGGAATTTCTTGTAAAAAAGAGGGTGAAGTTATTAACATACAGGGCAGTAAAAATCGCACGCCCTCTCTTTCGTAAATGAGAGGTTCCCGATGCGCAATCTCGCAAGCTACAGTCCATTGTTTTTCCAAGTCTGTAGTTCCTTTCAAGGTCTTGAATATATTGATTTTAAGAGAGGTGCCCTGGGCGCTAGTTTTTTAGATCAAGAAATGCTTTTGAATGTTTGTAAGCCATTTAACAAATGGAGGTTTAAGTGGTGATTCGTGTGGAGTTATTAACAGTTGTCCAGTGAAATTTCACGCGAAGGACTCAAGTGATATAATATACTTACTAACAGATTCCGCATTTTTGTAAGAGATGAAAATAGAAACCATCATAATTAACCGCTTACGCAGCACTGGCAAAGTACATTTGTCCGGCTGGGGCACCTTTTATTTGAAGGAGCAAAGTGTTCGATGGAATCACATCACCAACACTGCCTTCCCTGCTGGAAAATACCTTCAATTTAGTCCTAATCCGTCGGCAGAAAGAGACACCCTTCTTCCTGAAGTTATGAAATCGCTTGGCGCTTCCATGGAAGTTGCGGAGCAATGGGTCGTTCGCAAGCTTAAGGGGTGGCAAAACGAGTTGGATGAAGGTCTTGTTCTCAGGCTGTCTGGATTGGGGTCCTTTCCTTCTCAAAACAGGTTCCAACCGGAGCCTGGAACTTTTGATGCACAGAGCTTTGGTTTTGTTCCCGTGATGATTCACAAACTAGAAGAACCAAGCGCACTTCAATCTAAAGTCGTGGCTTCGCTTAAGATTGCCTCTGAAAGCAAACAGAGCACATTAAAAGCATGGCAACGCACTGGTGCCGCAGCGGCAGTAGCTACACTCTTCGGTTTAGGTGTTATGCAAAGCTCTGTTGCAACCCAGGTGGCCGGCTGGTTTACTTCTGACGATGTCCTGGAGATTGAAGCGCTTCCAACGAACGAGCCTGCTACAGAACTACCCGTTGCTACACCAGCACAACCCACTGTGGAGCCGGTCGTGGAGACTACTGTAAATGTTTCTTCAAACGTTGTATCTGAAGTGCATAGTAACGGATACAGTGTCATTGTTGGTTCGTTCCGTGAAAAGAGCAACGCCGATAATTACGCAGCAGAATTGGCCGCGAAAGGGTTTGAAGTAAATTTAGTCCCAGGGTCGCTGAGAAAAGTTGGTATTGGGCATTACGAAAACAGAACCGAGGCTATTCAAGTATTATCAAAGCTTAAGACCTCTGTAAATTCTGGCGCTTGGATCTACGCTTACTAAGCCTGCATTGGACTACCTTTGTCCACAACTAGCAACATCTTATGAATACGATCAAGTACCCTGTAGACAGTCTTACGGTTATGACACAGATTGTTATGCCGAACGACACCAATCAGATGAACAACCTCTTTGGGGGTCAGTTGTTGAGCTGGATGGACCGCTGTTGTGCTATTTCAGCACACCGTCACTGTAAGCGTCAAGTAGTAACTTCAACCATTAATAATGTCGCCTTTAAAAATCCCATTCCGCACGGATCTATAGTGACTATTGAAGCGAAAGTAAGCCGCGCCTTTACCTCGTCTATGGAGGTAATTGCAGATGTGTTTTTGGAAGAGCAGCGTCCTAACGGAGCACGAATTAAGGCAAATGAAGGAATCTTCACCTTTGTCGCAGTTGATCAACTTGGAAAACCTATTAACATACCTAAGATTGAACCCGAAACGGAACTCGAGCAAGAGCGTTATGCAGCTGCATTGAGACGTCGACAACTCGCATTGATAATTGCAGGTAAAATGGAGCCAGAACAAGCCACTGAACTTAAAGCTTTGTTCTACCCTGAAGAATCTCAACAATAGCAGATTTCACTTCTTCCGTGTCCAATTTACGCATCGGATTCGATGCGTAAGCGGGCACCTTCCCATGCTTGCTTAAAGGTGAATTTCCTTTTGTGATTACAGTCCTTTGCTTGTTTTGCGGTGGCCAAGGCCCAAAGCCCAGCATAGGATGCGTGGCGCCCCAGAGGCTAATTAGTGGAACGTGCATAAGTGCAGTAGCGTGCATAAAACCTGTATCGCCACTAATAACCAGTCGAGCTTCCGAGATAATAGCGATACCCTCCTCTACCGAATTACCAGTAGCGTCTGAACATTCCGGCAAGTGTTCAATGATTTCTTGGGCCCTTTTTTTATCATTAGGACCACCTAAAAGGACTACATTCTCTTGAGGCAGCGCACTTAGGATATCCAACCACTGCTCAGCCGATAAGCGCTTGCCTCGGTAACTACCACCTATTACAACGACAATTTTTCCTTGGACAGGGGAAGGGACGGATGTTTTAAACGCCACTTTGTCTTTCGAAAGCATCACACCAGCCGCATCAGCATATCTTTCTACGACTGGCTTCAAAGCAAAGGCCTTACTCTTAGTAAATAATAAGAGTGCCCGACGTAGATAAGGCTTTTTATATGTGCTCGTGGGCAGTTTAATCTTGCGCGCATATCTATTGGATTGTGGCGAACCCTGCAAGTCTATGACACGCTGATACTCGGAAGCAGCCCTCTTAAGAAGTGCTTTAGAGTCTTTCTCCCAACTAAGTAATTCGTCTACCCCATCGAGTAGCGCTGCGGTATTTCTGAATCGGTCTTTAACTAAAAGTGTAATGTGTGCTCCCTCCTTTTTTAACTCGCGAATAACGGGAGCTGTTAGGAGCAAATCACCAATTGCAGAGAATCTGATAAGAAGAACTTTATGCATCATATCGGTAAGGTAACGCCGAAAATGAGCAATATGCTATACGCCAAAAAGAGTATTGTAAAGATTTCGTTGTACCACCTTGACTTCATATAATAAAGCGCATTGGCGCCTTGATAACTTAGGCCTACTAAAACTGTAGCAAATGCTAAAGGGCCTATGCCCATCCAAGCACCTAAACTACCTAACAAAACCATATAAAAAGCTACCACTGTGCGCATTTTATTAGTCTGATTCGCCCGACGATAGGAATTGAAAATCTGATTGGCCGTTAAAACAAACAACAGTCCTAGAGGTATCCACACGTTCAAATTACAACTGTACGTTAGGTTAAAATTAGTGTTAAATGCCACCCAATCTATGTTTTCGAATGAAAACACAAGTACTAATGGAAAACCGAATCCAAACAGCCAGCTAACGATGTGAACCGGACGAATGTTAGCAGTGCGTAGTACTAACAACAACGAAATGAAGCTGAACAGAAACCCATTACCACCGGTAAAAATCGGAACCAATGCAGCCAAAGTGGCATTATTGAGTAGCCAGAAAGTGTTCTTACGCGACCTAAAGAATTCAGCAAATTGCCATTGTAACTCGATTAGAAAAGCCCATACGAGTAACTCATAAACGGCGAAATCCACCGACCAAAGCAATACAAATACAGAAAAAATGAGGTAACGAAAATTTGTGCTTTTAAACGACCATCGTTCCCTGAAAATTAGTCCGGATAAACTCCCTAAAACAGTTAAAAGTAATGTAGTTAAAGCAACTTCAACTAAACCCTCGCCTGCTCCTAAACCAACGAGAATACCTGTGCACAAAGCAAGTATAAGGAGCTTTATCCAAGAATAAGTATCAATCTTTCGAAATTGGCGAAGGAGCATTGCTTTTTGTGTGTTATTTTAGCGCTGTAAAAGCTCTTGCTATGTTAAGAAATTTCTTTGAAGGCTTAGGAGATTTGTTCCAGGCAACTTTCAAAATACTTCCAATCGCAGGTGATACAGTGAACCGAATATTCATGACTGTGATTGCAGGTGGTCTAATCTATTGGGTACTTCAGATGAGAAAGCACAAAGCCAACGGCGAAACTTAATCTCAGAACAATATTTACAAACAAAAATGCCCTGGCTTACGCCGAGGCATTTTTTTTGATGTCCCCCAGCGCGCGATTCGCGCGCAGGAGAGCATATGATTTATAAATCGAAACCTATGTCTCTGCGGTAATTCATGCCGTCAAAATTCACCTCCTTAAGCGCGGCATAACTCTTTGCCAAGGCCTCTTCCTTATCGACCCCGAAACTAGTAAAGGCCATCACACGACCACCTGAAGTAATAATCTGCTCACCAGGCTTTGTCCCTGCATGATATACCGTTGTTCCTTCGAACCTACGAAGACCCTCAATTACTTTTCCTTTTTCATACCATCCTGGGTAACCGCCGCTAACTGCCATTACGGTAGCTGCTGTTTGTGGATTGACCAGAACCTCCATTTGGTCTAAAGTACCATTGTGCATAGCAATAAATAGATCAACGATATCAGATTCTAAACGTGGAATGACAACCTCTGTTTCTGGATCGCCCATTCGGACATTATATTCAATCACCTTTGGTCCTTTAGTTGTATTGATCAAGCCGAAGAAGATAAAACCTTGATACGGCAAATTGTCTTTCACCAAACCTTGAATGGTTGGTTCTATGATTTCACGAACGGTGCGCTCACGCAATGCTTCGTCGAAGAACGGAACTGGACTTACAGCACCCATACCGCCGGTATTTAATCCTGTGTCGCCTTCGCCAATTCTCTTATAATCTTTCGCTTCTGGCAACAAGGCGTAACCTCCTTTGCCGTCGGTCAACGCGAAGATGCTGAATTCTATTCCTGCGAGGAACTCCTCAATTACAACGCGAGAAGAAGCATCGCCAAATTTGGCGTCAACCAACATGTTTTTGAGTTCTTCCTTCGCCTCATCTAGATCTTCAATAATTAAAACCCCCTTACCTGCTGCTAATCCGTCTGCCTTCAATACATATGGCGCATCCAAGGTATCCAAAAAGGCCTCGCCATCCTCTAACTTTTCTTTCGTAAAGGTTTGATAAGCCGCTGTTGGGATTTTGTGACGCATCATAAACTCTTTGGCGAAATCTTTTGAACCTTCCAACTCTGCTGCCGCCTTACGTGGACCTACAACAACAAGATTAGCTAATGCTAGATCTGCCTTAAGACCGTCGTGAATACCTGCAACTAAAGGGGCCTCTGGTCCCACCACAACAATATCAATGGAATTGGCTTTTACAAAAGCACCCACTTCAGAAGCATCCTCAATGTTCAGGCTAACGTTCTGAGCTAATCCACCAGTACCTCCATTACCGGAAGCGATGAATAATTTATCGCATTTCGCGCTTTGAGAAATCTTATGTGATAACGCATGTTCCCGGGCGCCTGAGCCCAATACCAATACATTCATGATAAAGTAATTAAGCTTCAAAAATAACCCGAAATAGTGGGTTAATAAAGGTCTAATATAATTAACACTCACGTGCGTACAGCCAAGCTGCAAACTCGCGCAATGGCACCAATCTTTCAGCATCTACACTCACTTTATCTAGTGCTTGAAGGCTAAGAGCGTAGTAGTGATTTATCTGCTCCTTGGCGTAAGTATCCACAGCAAGGATTTTATACAACTCTTGGAAGCTATGAATCTTGTCTTCATTCAGGTCCATACTACTATACAAAGAAAAGTCTATGCCTTGTATAGCGGCACGACGCTGCGCTTCAATCCACAACAATGTTTTTTTATTACTGAGAATATCACCCCCTATTTGCTTTCCGAACTTCACAGGATCGCCATAAACGTCCAAATAGTCGTCCTTAATCTGAAAGGATGTGCCGAGCAACAACGCAAACTGATACAGCGCATTTGCATCTTCCTTAGAGCCACCGCCTACGAGGGCACCGACTTTTATGGCACAACCGAGCAAGACTGAGGTCTTAAACTGAATCATTTTGAGGTAGGCTGCCGCTTCTACCTTATCCATTGTTTCAAAATCCATATCCATTTGCTGACCCTCGCAAACTTCAAGCGCCGTCTGAGAAAAAGTGTCTAATACTTCTGGCAGAATAGTGGGGTCGCACTGGGCAATGTATTGGTAGGCTTTGACAAGCATTCCATCGCCGCTTAAAATACCTACGTTCTCGTCCCAATTAATATGTACCGTGGTCTTACCTCGACGTAACGGTGCACCATCCATAATATCATCGTGGATTAACGAAAAATTATGGAATAGCTCAATGGCCATTGCCTGTGGTATGGCCTTGGCTGGATCGCCATAAATCTGAGCTCCCATCAAAGACAGAATAGGTCGTAAACGCTTACCTCCCAACTGCATTATATAATGCATCGGTTCGTAGAGCTTGGTAGGAGCTTCTCCTAAGTTCAACGTATCAACCTCTTTTTGAAAAAGTGATTGTAAGGCGGCGAGGCTCTTCATCTTATTTGAGTAATTTCAATAGGTACCTACCATATCCGCTTTTAACGAGTGGCTCTGCAATTTGTTTAAGCTCTTTCGCATCAATAAAGCCTTGTCCGAAAGCAATCTCTTCAATACAACCAACCTTTAAGCCTTGGCGCTCTTCGATCACCTCAACGAATTGACCGGCTTGCTGCAGGCTGGCAAAAGTACCGGTGTCCAACCAAGCCGTTCCGCGATCCAAGACACCCACCTCGAGCTCACCCCATTCTAAATATTGCTTGTTAACGTCCGTAATCTCTAGCTCACCACGCGGCGAAGGCTTGAGGTTTTTCGCGATCTCTATCACTCTATTGTCATAGAAGTACAATCCAGGAACTGCGTAATGACTTTTTGGATCTGAAGGCTTTTCTTCAATCGAAAGCGCCTTCATACTGCCGTCAAACTCAATCACACCGTAACGCCCCGGATCGCTTACACGGTAGGCAAACACCACACCGCCCTTTGGATTCTTACTCGCTTGAAGTACATTTTCCATAGACGAACCGTAGAAGATGTTGTCTCCTAAGATTAGGGCAACGCTATCATCCCCAATGAACTCCTCGCCTAGAATAAATGCTTGTGCCAGACCTTCGGGGTTCTCCTGAACTGTATAGTTGAACTCACATCCCAATCTAGAACCGTCGCCCAACAGTTTTTGAAACAATGGTGCATCGTGTGGAGTGGTAATGATTAAAATCTCACGGATACCCGCCTGCATCAATGTGCTAAGAGGATAATAGATCATGGGCTTGTCGTACACCGGCATCAACTGCTTGCTTACCGCAAGCGTCAGTGGGTGTAATCTCGTACCGGAGCCTCCAGCGAGGATAATTCCTTTCATGGTTATTCTTTTTCTGTGTCTGTTTCTTCGTCTACTTCTGAATCGTAAATATCGAGGATATTATCGCTAAGGTCATTTTTTCCCAGCCATTTGTCCATCGTAAGTAGGAATGACGGCAAGAGAATGAGGTTGCTCATCATCGCGACAAGCAGCGTAATAGAGGTTAAAAGTCCAACCGCTTGTGTGCCACCAAATCCTGAGGTCATAAATACCGAGAACCCACAAAACAGCACGATAGACGTATAGAACATACTCAAACCAGTCTCAACAATAGAGCTCTTAACCGCCCATTTAATGTTCCAGTTGTTGGCTTTTAATTCCTGTTTGTATTTGGCCAAGAAGTGCAAGCTATCATCAACTGAAATACCAAAGGCAATGCTAAACACTAAGATAGTAGACGGCTTAAGCGGAATACCAAAGTGACCCATAATTCCAGCGGTAAACAGCATAGGAATGAGGTTGGGAATCAAACTCACCAGAACCATTCGCCAACTCATAAACAGCAACGCCATAATAATAGAAATGGCTACCACTGCGAGACTTAAAGAAAGTATAAGATTATTAATGAGGTAGGTCGTCGAACGAATGAATTTGATGGACGCACCAGTGACCACTACATCATAACGCGAACCTGGAAAAATACGTTCCACCATATCATTGATCTTGGCGGTTAGCGCACGCATCTCCGGTGTTCCAAGGTCCGCCATCTGTGCGGTAATTCTAGCCTTTTGCCCGTTTAGAGTTACCATCGAACTTGCCAATCCCGTTTCATCCTTGGCATCACGCGGCATGTAGGTGAGTAGCCACTGCTGCTCGCTTCTCGTGGGCAACTCGTAGAGGTCTGGATTCCCGAACATTACCCCTTGTTTTGCGAATTTGACAGCGTCCACCAAGGACACAGCTCTACTTAGTTCCGGCAGGGTAGCCAACGAATCTTGAAGTTGTTCGATCCGTCTAAGCGTACTGAGTTTTTCAACGCCGCCTTCGCGCTTGGTATCGATAATGATATCCACGGGGATAACGCCTCCGAATTTAGTTTCGAAATACTTGACGTCCTTATACATTTCCTTGCCCTTATTGAAGTCAGCTGTAATGTTCCCTGCCGTTTCAATCTTGGTCATCCCGAAAATACTCAATCCAACAATGGCAATGGTAATGCTGTAAACGATGTTGCGTCTATGTTCAACGGTATCGTCCAGAAAATCTAAGAAACCTACCAACCAGCTTATGTCAAAGTGGCTGAGGTGTCGCTCTTTTGGCGCACTTACATAGGAATAGATGATAGGAATTAGCAAAAGTGAAATCAGGAATACTACTATGATACTCAAGGAGCTCACCAAACCAAATTCAACGAGGTCCTGACTGTCGGTTAAGATAAAAGCGGCGAAACCAAGAGCAGTAGTCGTGTTGGTAATCAATGCGATGTAACCAACCTTTTTGATTACGCGCTGAATAGCCAGAATCTTATTACCGTGCTTCTTGTACTCTTGATGGTACTTGTTAATCAGATAAATACAATTCGGCACACCGATGACGATAATCAATGGTGGGATAAGAGAACTAAGCATAGTGATGCCGTACCCTAACATCCCCATAATACCTAGGGAATACACAACACCTAGAAGCACAACCAGCGAAGAAATTGCTGTTGCACGTAAGCTCTTTAAAAACAAAAAGAAGATGACGACCGTCACTAAAAGTGTCAACGCAATGGTTCTGTAAATCTCGCGCTCCAAATTCTTCGCATTCGCAATACGCAACCACGGAAGCCCACTCATGTGTAAGTTTCTACCTGTGGACTCTTCCCACGCGAGCAAATGCTTCTTCGCGCTTTCTACGATAGGTACGACTTCTTTGTTGTAGAGGCGTGCCTCGTCCAAGCGGAGAATCATCATATAGGTATCGCCCTGGTACAAGCCCCCTTTGTAGAACGGCCAAGATTTGACCTTAGCTTCAAGAGCCAATTCTTCTTCCCCGTTTTCTGGCAACTTGTCGAACAGTACGAAAGGCGTGAGCTTTTCTGTGGCACTATCTACCTCTAAACCGTAGGCCTCGGTCAAGCTTTGTACATCGGTTATACCGTCTACAATTTGAAGACTGTCCACCAATGCCAACCACTCCACAAGATGCTCCCTTGTGAAGAAGTCGGGATCTTCCATTGCAATGACCACGGTATTAGATGCCTGCCCAAATTCCTGAACGAGCATATTGTATTCGATGCTCACAGAATCCGTCTCCGGCATGAGCTTGGCGAACTCGTAACTCGTTTCTACCGTACTGCCCATATACCCCATAAATAAAGCAGATAGACCAACCAAAACAAGCCAAGCCAGCCTGTTTCTTAGGATAATTTTAGTGACGGTATTCCAGAACATAAAAAGGCTAGTCTTCGATTACCCAACCCTTTGCTAAAAGTGGCTCGGCTTTTTTGTATTTCACGTTTTTCACCTCACCGGTTGCCGAATTACGGATGCTCACAGCATCGTTACGACCGTAGGATTTTCCAGTTTTTACTACCGGTACTGCTTTTCTCGGAGGCCCCGCTGGAGCTGGTTGACCTGGAGCTTGGCGCTGCTGTGGTGCACCGCCTTGTGTTCTTCCCTCCTGTAATCTTTGCTTTGGCGCATTAGCCGGCGCACGTCTGACCTGAGAAGGATTATTTTCCGGAAGATTTCCACGGAACAAGAAGCTCACAATCTCTTGGTTGATCCTACTAACCAATCCTTTGAACAATTCAAACGATTCAAACTTGTAAATCAACAACGGATCTTTTTGTTCGTATACCGCTCCTTGAACACTGGTTCTTAGGTCATCCATAGAACGCAGATGGTTTTTCCATTCGTCGTCGATAATGGCGATAGAAATCCCTTTCTCGATGTCTGAAACCAAAGTTTGACCTTGGCTCTCGATCACATCGTGAAGCACACTTGTTACCTGCATGGCTTTACGACCGTCAGTAATAGGCACTAAGATTTTATCAAAACTATTTTTCGGATCGTCGTACACCTGTTGGAAAACTGGCATCGCGGCTGCAGCGATATGACCGCCTTTCTCGTTGTAGAATTTCGTCGCTTGGTCAAACAGATTGTTACATATTGTTTCGAAATCTCCAGCTGTCAATTCGTCGGCAATCATATCCGGCTCGAACGCGAAGGTGCGCAAGAAATCCAGTTTAAAGTTTTCGAAGTCCTTTGATGGCTGGTACATCTCCACAAGATCTGCGAGGGTATCGTAAATCATGTTTGCGATGTCTACCTTGATGCGCTGTCCTTTTATAGCATTACCACGACGCTTGTAAATCACCGTACGTTGACTGTTCATTACATCGTCGTATTCGAGCAATCTCTTACGCGTTCCGAAGTTGTTTTCTTCTACTTTCTTCTGTGCGCGCTCAATACTCTTGGTCACCATACTGTGCTGGATTACCTCGCCTTCTTCAAGACCAAGACGGTCCATCAACCCTGCAATACGCTCTGAGTTAAACAAACGCATGAGCTTGTCTTCGAGAGACACAAAGAACTGAGAAGAACCTACATCCCCTTGACGACCCGCACGACCGCGCAACTGACGGTCAACGCGACGGCTGTCGTGACGCTCGGTGCCGATGATCGCCAAACCACCTGCAGCCTTCGCCTCATCACTTAATTTAATATCTGTACCACGACCCGCCATGTTCGTAGCGATGGTCACCATTCCTGGTTTACCTGCTTCGGCAACAACCTCAGCTTCCTTCTGGTGCATCTTCGCGTTTAGAACCTGGTGTGGAATCTTTCTAATCTTAAGCGCACGGCTCAAAAATTCTGAGATCTCAACCGAGGTTGTACCCACAAGAATCGGTCGGCCCGCATCACGAAGCTTCGTGATTTCTTCGATGACCGCATTATACTTCTCGCGGTTGGTCTTGTACACAAAATCTTCGCGGTCGTCACGAGCAATTGGACGGTTGGTTGGAATAACCACCACTTCTAATTCATAAATCTCCCAGAATTCGCCGGCTTCGGTCTCAGCAGTACCGGTCATACCAGCTAGTTTATGGTACATGCGGAAGTAATTCTGTAAAGTGATTGTCGCATAGGTCTGAGTAGCAGCCTCGATTTTCACATTCTCTTTCGCCTCGATGGCTTGGTGCAAACCGTCAGAGTAACGACGGCCTTCCATGATACGACCCGTCTGTTCGTCGACAATCTTCACCTTGTTGTCCATGATCACGTACTCCGTATCTTTCTCGAACAATGCATAGGCCTTAAGCAACTGATTCACTGTATGGATACGTTCGCTCTTCACACCGTAATCGCGCATTATTTCGTTCTTCTTCGCTGCTCTTTCCTCGACAGAACCTTCGAGGTCCTCCAACACACTAAGCTCAGCGGTAATGTCCGGCATCACAAAGAAGTCCTTTGCTGTGCTCTTTGAAATCAGATCGATCCCCTTACCGGTAAGATCTACTTGATTGCTTTTTTCTTCAATAGTGAAAAATAAATCTTCATCGATGAGCTTCATGCGCTTGCCTTGTTCTTGGAGGTAAGCGCCTTCGGTCTTCTGAAGCAACGTCTTCATCCCGTCTTGCGAGAGGAACTTGATAAGCGGCTTGGATTTTGGCAACCCACGGTAAGCGCGAAGAAGCTTCACGCCACCTTCGTCGGTATTTCCTTTTGCGATGAGACTCTTCGCGTCTGTCAATTCCTTTTGCACAAAGTTCTTTTGTGCAGTCATTAGCGACTCCACAAATCCTTTGAGCTCATCGAACTGATGCTGGTCGCCCTTTGGCGTAGGACCAGAAATGATCAATGGCGTGCGTGCATCGTCAATCAAAACGCTATCCACCTCATCCACAATGGCAAAGTGGTGTCCGCGTGTTTGAACGCGGTCTTCGTCGCGGCGCGCCATATTATCGCGCAAATAATCAAAACCAAACTCATTGTTGGTTCCGTAGGTGATGTCACTGTAGTAGGCAGCGCGACGCTCTTCCGAATTTGGTTGGTGCTTGTCGATACAATCAATAGTTAGACCGTGGAAGTTGAAGATTGGTGCCATCCACTCACTATCACGCTTTGCGAGGTAGTCGTTGACCGTTACAACGTGAACCCCACGTCCGGCCAATGCATTCAAATAAACCGGCAAGGTTGCAACAAGGGTCTTGCCCTCACCCGTCTGCATCTCGGCAATTTTTCCTTCGTGAAGCACTGTACCTCCGATCAACTGTACGTCATAATGCACCATATTCCAGGTGATGTCTCCACCCGCGGCCTTCCAATAGTTAGCATAAACGACCTCATCGCCTTCTATGCTTATGTGGTGGTATTCTTGGGCCAATTCACGGTCCAATTCCGTCGCCGTAGCTCTCACTTCGCCTGAAGTAAATCTGCGTGCAGTTTCTCGAACCACAGCAAAAGCTTCAGGGTGTACTTCGAGCAGTACACGCTCAATCTCTCGCAAAACATCCTTATCAATAGCCTCAATTTGCTCGTAAAATGGCTCGCGGGCATCGTAATTTCCTGTTGCGGCAATTTGCTCATACAAGGCAGCCTTTTCTGCTTCTAATGCTGCTGCTGCTGTTTTAATTGCCGTTTTGAAACCGGCTGTTTTTTCGCGAAGACCGTCGTTAGATAGAGCCGCAACTGCATCGGTGTGCGAGTTAATAGCATCGACAAACGGTTGAAGTAATTTGAGGTCACGATCACTTTTTGATCCGACCAATTTTGATATGAATTTCAGCATGAGGCTGGGTGTATCTTATAAATAATCCACAAAAATAATAGGTGTGCGGGGTTGCACAAGGTCTTTAATAGCTAAAAAAACGCCAAATAAGATGACTTTAGCAAAAATTGGACACAGTGACAGCGCAGCAGCGGAAGTTAAGCCAAAAATGGTAGTAGATAGGAAAGTTCTAAAAAGAAAAAAGGGGAATTTGGAAGTACTCTACGGCATTTGAAATCGGCTCAAAATACCCTGAAAATGCTGCCAAATAGCCCCTAGAACCTATCACAGAAGCATGAAAAGAAAGAACCACCAATCTTTACATACAGACGCAAAGATAAAAAGTTTATGAGTAAGTGTCCAAATAACACTAAGTTTATTTTCTAACCTTCAGCAATTTATGCGGTCCTTCCGCCCCGCATTCTTTATTTTTGCACCCTTAAACAAATCTATTATGTCCGATTCTAACAAAATCTCCACCTTGAACGCACCAAAACCCGTCGGCTTGTATCCGCATGCTCGAAAAGTGGGTGAATTACTATTTCTGTCAGGTGTAGGCCCTCGCACAGCGGGTAGCGATGCCGACGACAGTGGGGTTCCGGGACTGGAATTAGACCATAATGGAAACTTTAAAGCTTTTGACTTTGAAGCTCAGGTACACAGTGTTTTTGCCAATGTAAAAGCAATCTTAGAAGCCAGCGGGTCTTCTTGGGATAAGCTCGTGGACGTGACTGTATTCTTGGTAGATATGAAGCGTGATTTTCACACCTTCAACCGCATTTATGCCGAGTACTTCAAAGACAACCAACCTTGTAGAACTACAGTTGAGATCAACAGTCTGCCGACATCGATTGCAATCGAACTTAAATGTGTAGCCAAAGTATAAAAAGGATGAGTACATTTCCTGAATATTCACACCTAGATTTAGCCGCAATCCACAAGGCTGTGTTGGCGCTGTGGAAAGCGGAAAACGTCTTTGAGCAAACTCTCGAAAAACGAAAAGACGCGGAGCCTTGGATCTTCTTTGAAGGACCGCCAAGCGCCAATGGTTTGCCGGGTATTCACCACGTGATGGGACGTTCCTTGAAAGACGTCTTTTGTCGTTATAAAACACAGAAAGGTTACCTCGTTGACCGTAAGGCTGGATGGGATACACATGGTCTTCCTGTGGAGCTCGGTGTGGAGAAAGAATTGGGCATAACCAAGGAGGATATTGGAAGTAAAATTTCCATTGAAGATTATAACAATGCTTGTCGTAAGGCGGTAATGCGCTATACAAGCATCTGGAAAGATTTGACCGACCAGATGGGCTACTGGGTAGACCTTGACGATCCATATGTGACCTACGATTCAAAATATATGGAAAGCGTTTGGTGGTTGCTTTCTGAACTCCACAAAAAAGGCCTCATCTACAAAGGGTATACCATTCAACCGTATTCGCCAAAAGCAGGAACAGGCTTGAGTTCCCACGAGTTGAACCAACCGGGCTGTTACCGCGATGTGAAAGACAATACCGTTGTTGCTCAGTTCAAGATGATCCCTTCTGAGCAGAGCACTGCACTTCTTGGCACTGAAGACGCCCACTTCTTGGCATGGACAACCACGCCTTGGACACTTCCTTCAAACACAGCATTGACCGTTGGGCCGAAGATTGAATACGCGCTTGTAAAGACCTTCAATCAATACACCTTCGAGCCGGTAAACATCATTGCCGCTTCAGGCCTTTTGAGCAAGCTGTTCGGTAAAAAGTTCGTAGAAGGCGACACTTCAATCTACGAGAAAGGAGCAAAGAATATTCATTACGAAATCTTGAAAACTGTTACCGGTGCAGATCTAGTAGGCATCAAATACGAGCAACTTTTAGACTACGCACAACCACACGAACGGCCCGAAGATGCCTTCCGCGTTATTCCCGGTGACTTCGTAACGACAGAAGACGGTACGGGTATTGTGCACACCGCTCCTACCTTCGGTGCTGATGATGCCAAAGTAGCCGCAGATGCTGGCGTACCTCCACTTCTACTAATGGACGAGAGCCAAAATTTAGTGCCGCTAGTAGATTTGAGAGGGAAATTCAGACCGGAATTGGCCGATCCAATCTTTGGTTTAGGTGAAGAATATATAAAGGCTGAATACCTCACTGACGAAGAGAAAGAAGCTTCGTTCCAAGAACAGAAAGAAAAATTAAAACCAATCATTCCAGAGCTTAGAGCCTATTTGAGCGTGGATGAACGTATTGCGCTGAAGCTAAAGCTTGAGAACAAGGCGTTCAAGATTGAGAAATACGAGCACAGCTACCCGCACTGTTGGCGTACAGACAAACCTGTTTTATACTACCCGCTGGACAGCTGGTTCATTAAATCTACTGCCGGCAAAGAGCAAATGATTGCCCTTAACAAAACAATTAATTGGAAACCGGCATCTACAGGGACTGGGCGATTTGGGAATTGGCTTGAAAATCTGAACGACTGGAACTTAAGCCGTTCAAGATTCTGGGGCATTCCACTTCCTATTTGGAGCACAGAAGAAGGCGACGAAAACCTATGTATCGGTAGTGTTGAGCAGTTGCAACAAGAAATTGAAAAATCTATTGCATCGGGCAACATGGACCACAATCCTTTAGAAGGTTTCGTGGCTGGCGATATGAGCCGCGAGAACTACGATAAGATTGATCTGCACCGCCACATTATGGATACAGTGGTGCTGACTAGTGCATCCGGAAGAGCGATGCGTAGAGAAAGTGATCTGATCGATGTTTGGTTCGATAGTGGTTCTATGCCTTATGCACAATGGCATTACCCCTTCGAAAACAAAGATAAGGTCGATGACGGTGGTGCCTACCCCGCAAACTTCATTGCGGAAGGTGTCGACCAAACGAGAGGTTGGTTCTTTACCATGCACGCCATTTCATCAATGGTGTTTGATAAAGTGGCTTATAAGAATGTAATCTCTAACGGTTTGGTATTGGACAAAAACGGAATGAAGATGTCGAAGCGTTTGGGCAATGCCGTAGATCCGTTTACCACTATGGATAAATACGGCGCGGATGTCTTGCGCTGGTATATGTTAATTAATGCTTCGCCTTGGGACAACTTGCGTTTTGATATGGATGGACTAGACGAAGTTCGCCGCAAATTCTTTGGTACCCTACACAATACCTATGCCTTCTTCGCACTGTATGCGAATGTAGATGGCTTCAAATTTGAGGAAGCGCCAATTCCGGTTGCCGATCGCCCAGAAATGGATCAGTGGATTCTTTCTGAACTCAATACCTTGATTGCTCAGGTAGTCGATGGAATGGACGCTTTCGAGCCTACTCGCGCCTTCCGCCCAATCCAAGAATTTACGACGGAAAAACTCTCCAACTGGTACGTGCGTCTCGGCCGTCGTCGCTTCTGGAAGGGCGACTATGGCCCAGATAAGATCAGTGCTTACCAAACCCTTTGGAAATGCCTTGAGACCCTGAGCAGACTAATGGCGCCACTTATACCGTTCTATGCGGATAAACTCTATCAAGACCTTTATAGCGGTGTTACCCTAAAAAGAGAAAACAGCGTGCATTTGACCGAATTCCCGGTGTTAAATAGCAGTCTTGTGAATACCGCTCTCGAGCACAAAATCAACACAGCACGCAAGCTAACATCCCTCGTACTTAGCATCCGCAAGAGGGAGAATTTGAAAGTTCGTCAGCCTTTGGCGCGTGTTCTTGTTCCGGCATTGAACCACCAAGATGCGGATATATTAGAAAGCATTCAAAACATTCTATTGGCCGAGGTCAACGTAAAAGCACTGGAAATAATAGCTCCAGATGCAGGCGTATTTGTAAAAAAGGTAAAACCTAATTTCAAGGTCCTTGGTCCAAAAGTTGGGCGTCACATGAAAGCAGTCAAAGCCTTCATTGAAGGAATGGAAAGTGCCGCTATTGATGCCTTTGAGACTACAGGTGAGTTAAGCGTGGAAGACCAAGGACAAACCGTAACCATCAGCATCGAAGATTGTGAAGTGGTTACTGAGGATATTCCAGGAATGTTGGTAGCAACAGGCGATGGCTTGACTGTGGCTCTTGATGCTGAACTTACCGAGGAATTAAAAAACGAAGGATTGGCTAGAGAATTGGTCAATCGTTTGCAGAACCTTCGTAAATCCACTGGTTTGGATGTTGTAGACCGCATTACCGTGACAATTCAAGCCGAAGATACATTTGCCAACAGCTTAGATATGTTTGTGGAATATGTAAAAGATGAGGTTCTTGCCGACTCGATCGATTGGGGGCCTACCAGTGAAAACAGTACAGAAGTAGAAGGGTATGAGATTTGTATTTCTATTTCCAAGAATTAATTAAATTCGTGCCTTTCCGACCTAGCACAAAAAATTTGAGACATGTCAGATCAAGAAAAAACCAGATACAATGATGCTGAGCTTCAAGAATTCAGAGCAATCATTGAGAAAAAAATCGCAAAAGCAGAAGAAGATCTCGCGTTGTTGCGCGAGCAGTTCGCAAACAATATGAACAACGGTACCGATGATACATCGCCGCAGTTCAAATCTTTTGAAGAAGGTTCGATCACAATGAGCAAAGAGCGCAATTCACAACTTGCATCGCGCCAAGAAAAATTCATTCGTGACCTTAAAAATGCGATCATCCGCATCGAGAATAAAACTTACGGTATTTGCCGAGTTACCGGTAAATTGATTGAAGCCGACCGGCTAAAATTGGTGCCGCACGCTACATTGAGCATGGAAGCGAAACTCAAGCAGCGTTGAGAAAAGCAACCTTCATCGTTTTAACGGTTCTTCTCGTAGACCAACTCGTAAAACTTTGGGTAAAGAGTACGATGTATTTAGGCCAGAGCTATGAAATCACGCCTTGGTTTTATATACACTTCACCGAAAATCCAGGAATGGCATTTGGCCTTGAACTGGGCGGTGTCGCAGGTAAGTTAGCACTAACTATCTTCCGCATTGGCGCCATAGCCGGTATCATTTATTGGCTTCGTTCCACCATCAAGTCTGGCGCCACTAACGTGGCTATTTGGGGGATTAGTCTCATCTTGGCGGGTGCCATAGGCAACGTGTTGGACAGCCTATATTATGGCTTGATATTTTCAGATTCCTTAGGCCGCGTGGCCGAATTTATGCCCGAGGCAGGAGGATACGCGCCCGTGCTTCAAGGAAAGGTTGTAGATATGCTCTACTTTCCACTCTACGCCGGAAACTTGCCAGATTGGATTCCTGTTTGGGGCGGCCAATTCTTCACCTTCTTCCGTCCTATTTTCAACATCGCTGATACCGCTATTTCCGTGGGTGTTGGACTTTTGTTCCTCTTTCAACGCAGCGTCTTTAAATAATGAGGCAGTGGCTGGACTACACGTTCTGCGGCCACTCTTGTCGCTTGTACTTTGACGGTTCGCTCTTCGTCGAAGACCTCAATGCTTTATTCCTCTCCGATATTCATTTGGGTAAAGGGGGGCAATTCCGCAAAGAAGGCGTCCCCACTCCTATTGCTGTGCATCACTTTGGAATGAAACGACTCTCAGCAGCCATAGATCGCCACCCAACCTCTACCGTCATATTCCTCGGCGACCTTTTCGAAGGTACCCAAAACAAGGAAACTTCCGAGCTCCTAGATTTCATCAGAAACCGCAGCGAACGAACCTTCATTCTGGTCAAAGGCAACCACGATTTTGACCTTCCTAAATGGTCAGAGCTACTCGTATATGATCAATACAGCATAGGTAATTTTCTCTGCCTGCATGAACCACCTGGCTCGAATTTCTCCAAGAATTGTTCTTTTAATGAAGCACTCGCACGCCGCGCGCATCCTGAATTAAATGACGACAAAGTGCTTATATGTGGTCACTTACACCCAGGAGCCACCCTAAAAGGCAAGGGCCGATTCCGCGTAAAAATGAAAGCGTTTTTCTTCAACCATTGGATTGGAATCCTACCCGCATTCGGAGCCTTAACCGGTCATTATTCGCTAGCTGAGAATGGCACTTACTTTGGCATCGCTGAAAACTATGTCATTCCGCTCGGGGATTGGTATAAATAGACCTATTTTAACCCTCTTTTAACCATTAAAAAAAGACAGATTCCGTTTTTTTGCACTCACAAAATTTAATATGTATGGAAACTGCGCCAGATATTGTTGCATTGAACGAATCGATAAAAAACGAAAGTGCGTTTATCGATCTATTGCAAAACGAATTAAGTAAAGTAATTGTCGGCCAAAAAGGTATGGTCGAAGGCTTGCTAATCGGCTTACTTGCCGACGGTCATATTTTGCTCGAAGGTGTCCCAGGATTGGCAAAAACACTAGCCATCAACAGCCTAAGCAAAACCATTGGAGCTTCCTTCTCTAGAGTCCAATTCACGCCTGACCTGCTCCCCTCGGATGTTGTCGGTACTCAGATTTACAACATGAAGGAGCACAAGTTTGAAACCAAACAAGGCCCCATCTTTAGCAACTTTATCTTGGCAGACGAAATCAACCGCGCACCGGCCAAGGTTCAGAGTGCACTACTCGAAGCTATGCAAGAACGTCAAGTAACCCTTGGCGAAAGCAGCTATCCGCTACCTAAGCCATTCCTGGTAATGGCCACGCAGAACCCTGTTGAACAAGAAGGTACTTACCCGCTTCCTGAAGCACAAATGGACCGTTTCCTACTCAAGGTAACCCTCACTTACCCTGATCGTGAAGACGAGCGTACCATAATGCGCAATCAACTTCAGGGTGGATTAGCTACCCTTAGCGCCGTAGTAGGCACGGATCAAATCTTGAATGCACGTAAAGCAGTCGACAGTATTTACATGGACGAGAAGATCGAATCCTACATCCTCGATATCGTTTTTGCTACTCGTTTCCCTGAAAAATTCAATATCGCTGGCCTCGAGAACAAAATAAGTTTTGGCGCCTCGCCGCGCGGTTCAATCGCCTTGGCAAAAGTCGCTAAATGTCATGCATTTCTTAGACACCGCGGTTTCGTAATTCCTGAAGATGTTCGCGCCGTAGCTCCTTCCGTGCTGCGCCACCGTATTGGCCTCAGCTATGAAGCGGAGGCAGAGGAACTCACACAGGATGCCATCATCACAGAGATCTTAAATACACTGATGGTCCCATAAATAGACTGAAGGATTGGACGCAATAACACTACTTCAGAAAGTTCGACGCATCGAAATCAAGACGCGCAGGTTGAGCGATCAACTCTTCTCAGGAGAGTACCAAAGTTCGTTCAAAGGGAGAGGTATGAGTTTTGCCGAAGTGCGCCCCTACCAAAGTGGTGACGATGTACGAAGCATTGATTGGAACGTCACCGCACGAAAACGCGCACCATATATCAAAGTCTTCGAAGAAGAGCGCGAGCTAACCCTGTACCTTGTAGTTGACATCAGCCGAAGTACCTCCTTCGGCGCTTCAAACCGCAGTAAAAGAGACTTGCAGACAGAGATTGCGGCTACCCTGGCATTCAGTGCCCTGGGCAACAACGATAAAATTGGCCTCCTTCTCTTCGCCGGTACTGTGGAGAAAGTAATTCCGCCGAAAAAAGGAAAAAAGCACGTTATGCGCATCATTAAGACCTTGCTCGAATGGGAAGCTCAAATCGAAGGGACAGATGTTGACGGCGCCATAGCACACCTATTGAAAATACAGAAGCGCCACAGTAATGTATTCTTGATGAGTGATTTTTTGGGTCCCGAACCTGCTCGTAACTTTAAGATTGCTGCCAAGCGTTTTGACCTCTGTGCTGTGCACAGTTATGAAAATAAAGAAGTGGAATTCCCAAAAGTTGGACTTGTACCCATGCGTGATGCAGAAACCGGTAAGGTGTGTTGGATCAACGCAAATAGTACAGTGTTTTCAGCCAGCCTTAAGGAGCGCTATCAAAAGAAAAAAGAAGCATTAAACTCCCTTGCTAAGCGTTCTGGTGCAGGACTGATTTCGGTAGAAATGAACGAAGATTTTGTTCCGCCACTTTTGCATTATTTAAAGACAAAGTCACGATGATGCGTAGGTATATTTCCTTCTTTACAGCCCTACTCTTTCTACTGAGTGCTACAGGTCAAAACAGCCAAAGTGCCATCGACCCTTCAGTACTTAGTGCCCAGACAGATTCTTCCCATTATTTGGTTGGAGGCATTGTGGAATACACCCTAGAATATCCTTTTGCCGCTACCTCGTTTTCTTTAGACACTGTTCACGGTCTTTTACAGCTAGAGGAACGCATAGATACCGTAGAGAACTACTTGCGCCATTCCATTTCCTTCTTAGTGGTAGATTCTGGAACACTAGCTATGCCAAAGGTAACACTTGATTATACAGGCGATACGTACACTACGGATTCTACAGCCGTTTCAGCGCATCTCATCCCTCTTAAAGAGGGGAAAGAACGTGCAGCGTACCGAGCACTTAAATCCATTGATTTCAACTTTAGTCATTGGATCAGCCACTACAAGTTTCACCTTTTAGGACTGCTTCTTGTACTCGCTGTTGCATATCCATTGTTTAGGCTCTTCTCGCGTAAAATAAATCCAAAGAACGATAAAGAAGACCTTCCGGAAAAAGACTGGTTTGCAGACACTATGACGGCTTTGGCAAAACTCCGGGAAGAACAACCCTGGGAAATTGACGCTAAAGGCTATTACACTAGTATCGCGGATATCCTACGACGCTACCTCAGTGTTCAAACCGGCTTGCCGCTGAGTGAACAGACCACCTCCGAAAACCTTGCTAAACTTCGCGCGCGATCGACTTCTGAAGAGGTACAGCGCTTTGAATTTATTATGACGCGAGCGGACTTTGTAAAATTCGCTAAAGGTCAAACCACTGTTCAAGAACATCTCGATTGCTTGCAACGCGCCGAGCAACTTGTATTGGACTTTAAACCTAAAGAGAAGAACGATGGATTGGAGTAATTGGGAATTCAACGAGCCACTTTGGCTCGCGGGTCTTGCCCTCATTCCATTGGCTGCTTTGGGAATGGGATTGCTTCGTGCAAAGCGTTTTGGTCAATTCACCTTCTCGCTACTCGACGGTCTTCAACATGGCCCTCTAGGCCCTTTGAAAAACTTTACTGCCTTGCTATCTTGGATGGCTCTCGGCGCACTATGTATTTCAATGGCACGACCACAGAGCTCAGAAATCATTCAACAGCCTTCGCAAAATCTAGGGGTCGATATGATGCTCTCGTTAGACATTAGTGCATCTATGCTAGCCAAAGACCTGAAGCCCAACCGCCTAGAAGCCTTAAAAGATGTTGCCACCGATTTTGTCAGCAGACGTAGCGTTGACCGCATTGGGCTAGTCATTTATGCAGGCGAGGCCTACAGCCCTGTCCCGCTAACAACCGACCATACCTTGCTCAATGAACAGATCAGAGCATTGAAATACGATATGCTGGACGGCGGTACTGCCATCGGTATGGGATTAAGTACAGCTGCCAATAGATTGGCTGAAAGCACTGCAAAAAGTAAGGTGATTATCCTACTTACCGATGGAGAAAACAATGCCGGTTTGGTTGATCCTATTCAGGCTGGGGAGCTCTGTGCCAGCCTTAGAATCAAGGTGTATACCATTGGGTTGGGTACCAACGGCGTCGCTTCAATGCCCGTGGCTATTGATCCTCTGACCAAAGAAATCATATACCGCCCGCAGCAAGTAACCATTGACGAAGCGCTATTAGAAAGGATTGCGTCAATTACGGGTGGACAATATTTCCGCGCTACAGATCGCGAAAGCTTAGAAAATATTTACGCCTTGATCGACAGCTTGGAAAAAAGCGAGATCGAAGGGTTCCAGTTTTACCGATATACCGAGCATTACAGCAGATTCGTTTGGCTTGCACTGATTTTAATTGGCCTAGAGTTATTGTTGAATTTTGTACTTCTAAAATCGGCTTTCTAAATGGTTTTTAAATGGCAACATCCTGAACTTCTCTGGCTAGGACCCGTCTTGTTTTTTGCGGTGCTCCTCTCAGCAATCTTGTTCCACCGGTGGCGTAAAAGTGCCTGGAACATGCTTGGTTTAGATCTACAACGAGAAACAAAGCGTTTCGGCAGAATTCGATTCTTAACCCGTCATACATTACTCGCACTAGCCATGCTCTTCCTAGGACTAAGTCTTGCCAACCTACAGATGGGCGGGCAAAAGCAAAAAGTCAATCGAAAAGGGACCGATGTAATCTTTGCGCTCGATGTGAGTCGTTCTATGCTCGCGGAGGATATTGCCCCATCGAGATTGGACAAAGCCAAGCTGCTAATTTCCAATTCACTGAAAATGTTAAGCGGAGATCGTGTGGGTATTGTCGCATATGCGGGTAGTGCCTATCCTGCACTGCCCATAACGACAGATTATGTTGCTGCTAAAATGGCGCTGAGTGCTGCCGACCCAAATGCAGTTCCTTCCCAAGGGACAAACCTCGCCGCTGCACTAGAGTACGGTTCAAAGTACTTCAACCCTGCCTCGCCAGCAGGTAGATTTATCATTGTCTTTACCGACGGTGAGGACCACGAGGCCCTCGGCGACTTAGAACTGCCGGATTTCCCTATCAACATCCTGATGGTAGGTCTTGGGACCCAAAGTGGCGGACCTATCCCTTTGAAAAAGAGTTCACGAGGTACGACGTATAAAAAAGACAGAAATGGTGAGGTCGTCATTACCAAAAGAGACGAAAAAGTACTGGCTGGACTCATCAAATATTTAGATGCTGCCTACCTTGACGGCAACCGCACCGAGCAAGCCCTTGACGGTATCAAAGAGTTTATAGAACGTGGGCAGAAAGCCGATATCAGTGAAGAAATCGCTATCGACTATGAACCGCAGTTTCAATGGTTTTTACTTCCTGCTTTATTCTTGGTATTGCTGTATCTAATGCTGCCAAATAAAATGGGTTCACCTTTCACCTATGGCCCGTTTGTACTGATGTTGTGCTGCCAGGTAGCGTGGGGACAGAATCCAGATTCCACCCTTTCAACGCTTAGTAAGGAGGGAACCGCGTGGGAATACGACCAGGCGGTAAACAGAGGAAAACTACTGCAAGAAGAAGGCAATCTTCAAGGGGCAGCTGAGTCACTATTATCGGCAGTTCAAACGAACCCAGAAGGTTACGAAGGCTGGTATAATTTAGGGTCGACACTGCTTGAGGCAGGAATGGCTGAGGAAGGGGAAAGTGCCTTGAAGGAAAGTCTAATGAAAGCAGAAAATGATGGCGACATGAGCGATGCTTTATACAACCTTGGTGATGCAGCGTTCGATGCGCAACGCTACGAAGAGGCATTAAACTACTACAAGGGAAGTCTTGTTAAAAATCCACAAAGAACTGACGCGCAATACAACTTTAATCGAGCCTATGAAAAGCTGCAACAAGAGCAGCAAAATAAAAAAAACCAAGACGACGAGAACCAGCAAGAGCAACAAGAAAAGGAGGATAAGGAGCCACCAAAATCGGACAAAGAAAATCCTCAAGAGAAAAATCCTGAAGACGAAAATTCGAAGGAAAAAGAGGACCCGCAGGGTCAGAGCGGTGAAGGTGGTGATGAAAATCAAGATGAGCAAGAAAACAAGCAGGGCGATCCCAATGATGATAAAGACAGTGAAAGAAATGAGCCCGAGCAAGGCGGCGAAAGTGACGCTAAAATGACACCAGAGGAAATCAAGGGATTACTCGAGGCTATTCAGCGTGCTGAGGAGAAAACAGCAAAAAAAGTAACAGCTAAAAAGGCCAAAGGAAAGAAGAAGAGCGGTGAAAAAGATTGGTAAACAACTTCTTATCTGTGCAGTGCTGCTCCATAGCGCTGCCTTTGGACAAAACGCGAGCCTAACGGCAAGCTGTTCCAAGACTACTGTTGGTTTAAATGAACCCTTTAGAATCACTTTTGCCACCAATGCGCGTAAGGGAACTATTACACCGCCCAACTTTGAAAAATTCATTGTAGTGAGCGGGCCTTATAAATCGAATCAGACCCAGATCATCAACGGTAAGATGTCCTCACAGCGTTCGATTGCTTATGAGATTGTAGCACAGGAAGAAGGTGTGTTTACCCTACCAGCTGCAAGGATGAAGGTCAGCGGACAGGAGTTAGAAAGTAACCGTTTGAAAATTACAGTAAAGGCAGGCGCTAAGCGGAACAGCAGGGCTGATAGAAACGCGAGAGAAAGCTTCAACGTTCGTATTCTCACCTCAAAAAAATCGGTCTATGTCGGGGAACCCATCGTCTTAAAATTTCGGGCAACGCTCTTTGATCCTGTTCGTGATCTCAGCATCATTCAAGCGCCAAATTTTGAGAACGTGCTTCAACAACAGTTGGAGTTTAAGCAAGAGAGTAAACGTGAAGTTGTTGGTAATAAAATTGCGACTGTATTGGACTTTGACAAAAGGCTTATACTGCCGAATAAACCGGGTACACTCGGTGGACAAGAACTAAAGGTTAGTGGACAAGTTCAGGTCCCAACAGGTCGGAGGGATTTCTTCAATATGCCATTGACAAAGTTTGTTCCGCAAGTGGCTACCGCTAAAATCCCAGCAGTTAAAATCAAACCATTACCGGAAGGAGCTCCGAAGCATTTCAAGGGTGGAGTGGGTGAATTAAAATTGGTTCGTGTAATCAGCAGAACTGAGGTTAGTGGAAGTGAAAGTATTACGATTAAACTGCGTGTAGAAGGCACTGGAAACTTTAATACCCTAGAAGTACCGGAGCTTATCCAACCTGAAGGGTTTGATGTTTATGATCCGAAATACAACGAGAACATTCGCTCTAGCGAGCTTGGTATTCGCGGCTACAAGGAATATGAATACCTATTGGTTCCTCAGTACCCGGGTAGTTTTATCCTTCCCGATATACAATGGAGTTACTTTAATACACGTACAGAGCGCTACGAGACGATCACGATTGCGACCGACACGCTAAACGTTGAGAACCCAGCGCTCAGTGGCGTGCAAGAAACCTCTGATTTAGAAGAAGCTGTTAAGCGCGAAGTCAAGACCATAGACGATGATATTCGTTACCTGCAGGACGACAACCTCGAGGCGCAAGGTACCTCCAACCTCTTTCCATGGACCTTTGGCTTGTTGATGCTCGCCGGTTTACTATGGCTTTGGCAATTCGCTCCTGAGCGAGGGAAAAACAGAAAGGTGAATTGGAAAAAAGAGCAACTGAAAATCGTACAAAAAGCATTCGCTGCAGAAGAAGAGCAACGCTACGGTACAATGCTGAATGCCCTTGAATATGGACTCGTCAAAAAAGGAATTCATCTAGAGCAAGTACGTCGTGAGGTGTTGGAGAACGTCTACGATAGGCCGATAGCAAATCGCATTTTAGATTTGATTGAAAATTGTAATATGGCACAGTATGCCCCTGTTGCGGCAAGCGATAATGCTCATCAACTAACAGAATTTGAAGAAGTATGGGAACAGATCTAACTTCAGTCACAGATAGCGCCAGGGCACTGTACGACCTCGGCAGGTACGGCGAAGCGCTTGAAAAATACCGAATGGTCTACGCCTCGCAAGCAGAAAATGATGTATTGTGTTACAATATGGGGAACTGTTATGCGCGAATGGGTGAATTGGGTGAAGCTAAGGTATTCTTTGAGCGCGCACTGATTTACGCTCCAAACAACATAGATGCTCAGCATAATTTAGATTGGATCAACCTCCGCCTAACAGATGCTCTTGTTGCTCCTAAGGAAGAGCTTGTTGAATGGATTGGACAATGGGAACGCTCTATCATGAGTCCTGAAGGATGGACCTTCCTAGCCTGGGTATTTCTGACGGCAACCATGGCACTGTTGGTTCTTCGACGTACTAAGAACAGATCGTTGAACTGGAGGTGGCCATTCACAACAACTGCTTTAGCCTTGCTACTTTTGGGTATGAGCTACCTAAGCATCCCAAAAATCAAAACTGGAGTGGTAGTTGAGAGAAATTCATACGGATATAGCGAGCCCTCATCAAATAGCAAGAGACTAATACTATTGAGTGAGGGCAGCGCAGGAACTATTCTAGGAACAAATAATTCTTGGGTATACGTTGAATTAGGCGATGGCCGCCTGGCTTGGTTTGATGTTGATGAATGGGAGTCATTGCTACCGGCACCGGATTAAACTAACTTAGGCAGCCTAAGTTTTTATTCTGTTGGCTTGATTGCAGCTGTTAGGGAATGTCCGTTCAATGTTTTAAGCTTCGTCTCATTTAGAATGCGTTTAATCACCAGCGGCATAAACGGTAAAAAGAACGTTACCATTTTTAGTGGACTGTTTAGCTATGCTGGTTGAACCCTTGTGCTTTTAGTTCAATGACTTTCTCATCGCGCGTAATCAAATTTGCACCTGAGCCGCCTTTTACATAACCAATAACCGTGAGGTTTGGATTCGCTTTAATCTTATCATGGTCGCCAATCTTTATGGTGAACAATAATTCGTAGTCCTCTCCCCCATTTAAAGCCACAGTGGTGGTATTCATATTGAAGTCCTCACACAATGTGTAAATGCTTGGATCAATAGGAATCTTATTCTCGTAAATATTGAACTGTATACCAGATGCCTTACTCAAGTGGAGGATTTCTGAGCTCAGCCCGTCGCTGATATCGATCATTGATGTAGGTTGAACATTTAACCCCTTCAGTAATTCAACAATGTCTTTGCGTGCTTCTGGCTTTAACTGGCGCTCCAAAATGTATTCATGACCGCCCAACTCTGGCTGCATTTCTGGATTCTCAAGGAAGACCTGCTTCTCACGTTCCAAAATCTGAAGTCCCATATAGGCTCCACCTACATCACCACTGACCACGATCAAATCATTATCACCAGCGCCTGAACGCTTCGCTTCGGTGCCTTTTTCCACACGGCCGGTAGCTGTGACACTGATCATTAAACCCGATTGAGAAGCCGTCGTATCGCCCCCAACAAGATCTACATTGTAGCGTTCACAAGCGAGATGTATGCCTTCGTAAATTTCTTCGAGTGCCTCTACAGGGAACCTGTTTGACACAGCTATACCCACGGTGATGTGCTCAGCCACACCGTTCATAGCGTAGATATCC
>MDTG01443840.1_pt1 | contig 72851 bp, 77 predicted proteins | sample 811421 | NCBI WGS metagenome assembly MDTG01 (sample SAMN05326645, study PRJNA326480) | marine metagenome | isolation source: seawater | place: Pacific Ocean: South East | collected 2011
ATTATCATTTCATAATCTTTTAAAAGTCTTTGTAACTTTTGTGAGTCAATATTTCTGGATCCACCCTTTTTTAAAAACTTTTCAAAGGACTGATCAAAAACATCGTATCTTTTCAAACCACTTTTTTCAAAATTTTCAGCTATATTTAGTGGTAAATTCATGTCGCTAATTACTATCAAACTTACTTTATTCAAATCACCAAAAACTCTTAACAAAACTTGCTTAACTGCTTGAGCAATTTGTTTAGGTTTAGAAGAAAAATTATTCCCTTTAAGTGACATATTTTTTTAAAATTTCTTTCTTAAAAAATCTTCAATTTTACTAAAATCAACTAGCTCTTGTTTTCCAGTTTCAAAGTCTTTCCAAACTAGTTTTTGTGATTTCCATTCGCTTTCCCCTAAAACAACACATCCATGAGCTCCAACTTTATTGGCTTTAAGAAATTTCTTTTTTAAACTACCTGAATTTATTATATTTATTTTGATTTTAGACTCTAATTTTAAACTATATATGATTTTCAAAAGGTTACTATCTAGTTCAGAGCTAGTCGTAAAAAAACAAACTGTTTTTTTATCACAATCCACAAACTTGTTAAGATTCATTGAGATTCTTTCTATTCCTGCTGCCCAACCGATACCTGAAAGATCTCCCCCGCCAAGACTTTTAACAAGTCCATTATATCTTCCTCCGGCTAATAATGCATTTTGACTTTTCTTTTCAGTTGTTATGTACTCAAATGCTGTATGATTATAATAATCGAGTCCTCTTACAAGAAATCTATTCAACCTGTAGTTAATTTTCAGATTATCAAGTCCTTTGGTTATTTTATTGAAAAATTCTTTTGATTCAAAATCTAAAAACTCAAGTATCGAAGGCGACTTTTCAACAACAATTCTATCTCGTGGATCTTTTGAATCTAGCACTCTCATAGGATTTTTTTTTAACCTTTCTTTACTCGTATCTGATAATTCATTAACCCTTTTTGATAAAAAATCAACAAGAGCATTGTTATATTTTTTTCTAGTTTTCTCATCTCCCAATGAATTCAACTCAAGTGTTAATTTATGCCTTATCCCTAATTCATTTAAAAATTTTTCAGCTATAATTAATATTTCTAAGTCCTGAATATAATTTTGTTGCCCTAGATACTCAACTCCGACTTGATGAAATTGTCTCAATCTTCCAGACTGGGGTTTTTCTCTTCTAAACATTGGTCCACTGTAAAATAATTTATTAACCTCTTGTTCAAGTGAATTCGTGATTATTGATCTGGCAATAGCTGCGGTGCCCTCTGGTCTGAGAACTAAATTGTCATCTCCTTGATCTGTAAAATTATACATTTCTTTAGAAACAATGTCTGAACTAGAACCTAATGATTTAGTAAAAACATCTGCATGTTCTAAAATAGGTGTCGAGATCTCTTTAAAATTAAATGATTTACATATCTTGACGAAGTGTTCTTCAATCAGGTTGTGGGCAACTATTTCTTTTCCAAAAAGATCATTAGTACCTTTAACTTTTTTTACTTTTTGCAAGACTTCAAACTTTTTTTTCAAGCAACTCTTTTTGCTTTTTTTCGCACAAATCAACCAAATGATCTATCATATTTCCCTCTCTAAGTATGTGATGTTTTTCGCCATCAAGATATATCTGGTGACTCTTACCCCCAGTTAATCCAATATCGGTTTCTTTTGCCTCGCCTGGACCATTTACAACACAACCAATTACTGACAGAGTCATTGGGGTAGTTATGTGCTCTAATCTTTTTTCAAGTTCCCCTACTGCGCTTATAACATTAAAGTTCTGCCTAGCGCATGACGGACATGATATTATATTAACACCTCTATGTCTAAGATTAAGAGACTTTAGCATATTAAATCCAACTTTGATTTCTTCTACAGGGTCAGCTGATAAAGAAACTCTTATTGTATCTCCGATACCTGCCCATAGCAAAGAACCCATTCCAATCGAAGATTTTATTGTTCCTGGTATCATGCCTCCAGCTTCCGTAATACCAAGATGAATTGGGTAATCACAGGCATCTGATATCCCGTAATAAGCTGCAACAGCAAGAAAAACATCAGATGCCTTACAACTTATTTTAAATTCAAAGAAATCATTATCTTCAAGAATCTTTAAATGATTTAAGGCTGACTCAACCATTGCTTCAGGACAAGGTTCGCCATATTTTTCAAGAAGTTCTCTTTCCAGGCTTCCAGCATTAACCCCTATCCTAATAGAGCAGCCATTATCTTTAGCAGCTTTAATAACTTCTTTAACTCTATCTGACTTACCAATATTTCCAGGATTTATCCTCAGACAAGAAGCTCCAGATTCTGCAGCCTCAATGGCTCTTTTATAATGAAAATGTATGTCAGCAACAATCGGTATATTTACCTCTTTTACAATCTTTTTTAGAGCTAGACTAGAATCCTCATCTGGGCAAGAAACCCTAACCAAATCCGCACCAACGTTTTCAAGTGATCTAATTTGATTCACAGTCGCTTTAACATCAGTTGTAAGAGTATTCGTCATTGATTGAACTGATATAGGGGAATCGCCTCCAACTTCTAAATTGCCGACCTTAATTTTCTTAGTCTTTTTCCTTAGAATATCGCGCCAGGGCCTCACACTCATAATTTATAACCTCATGTTTTTTAATTTTGTTATTTTTTCTTTCACATAAAAACCTTTATTTACTTCTCCAGAATAACCGAATGGTGCAAAAAATTCATCTTGAAAAAATATTTGAAATCCTCCAAGGTTTCCTGATTTAATAAAAAAGTCACTTTCTGAATTCTCAAATACAAAATTTAAAGTATCTCCTATATTATATAAACCAGAATCAACCAAAGAATTATCGGAAGAATAAATTTCAATCCAAGTTTCCTCTAAAAACAAAATTTCAAAGAAAGAAGCATCGGATCCTGATAGTTTAAAATTATTGTCTTCTAGTTTGACATCTTTCTCCTCTATATCAATTTTGTCTGTAATGTGGCCAACTTTAAAATCTTCATTACTATAAACGGAAGGATTAAATGTGAGTATTTTATCATTTTTTTTTTCATTTAAACTCAGAAAGTATAAAATTATTAACAAGAAACTAAATGATAGCAAAAAGACAATTAATATTCTACTAGCCTTAATCCCTGGAACTTGAGGATAGATACTCTTAGGTTTTTTTTGAACAGTGTAGTCTAATTGTAACTTTTCAATTTCTTCTGAAATATCAGTATTAGTAAATTTAGCAAATGCCCTAATAAAACCAGTAATTGGTATATCCTTTTCTATATCATCGATAAGTCCAGCTTCGATTTTTTTTAGAATATCGATGTTTATATTTAATTTTTTTGAGATTCCTTCAAGTTTTCTCCTTGAACTTTTTCGAGATTCAGAAATTTTTCTTCCAATCACCGCATACAAAACTTGTCTGGTTTTTTTTTCGCTAAAAGTTAATTCCTCTGATGAATTCATTTATATTACCTTACTTTCCTCATTAATTTGTTTATTTGCCTGATTAACTAATTCATCCAAAATATCCTTAACAGGTTGAATTTTCTTAACCAAACTGACGCTCTGACCAGCCATCAATGAACCATTTTCGATATCTCCATCTATAACAGCTTTTCTTAGTGATCCTGCCCAAAAATGTTCAATTTTAAGTTGTGCATCTTTCAGAGAAATTTCATTATTTTCAAGTAATTTTATTACTTTTTTTTGCTCATCAATGAATTTTTTTGAAGCGTTATTTTCTATTGCCCTGACTGGAATTACAGGAAATCTGTTATCTAACCTTACTGATATCTGACAATTTCTAGCCTCTGATTTTATAAAAATTTCTTTGAAGTTTTTGTGTGCAATTGATTCTTCACTACAAACAAGCCTTGTTCCAATTTGGCACCCAGCAGCTCCTAATTCTAAGTACTTAAGGAAAATTTCTCCCCTTCCAATGCCACCTGCCACAAAGATTGGAGTATTACTCACCTCTGGAAGTATCTCTTGCACTAGAACATTAATTGAAACAGGACCAATGTGTCCTCCAGCCTCATTTCCCTCAAGAATAAGTGCCTCTATCCCATAACCTATCATCTTTTTTGCAATCGAAGAGGTTGTGGCAAAACAAACGGTTTTTAAACCTTTCTCTTTCAATTTTTCAATCTGTCTTTTTTTTGGAAATCCTCCAGCAAAAACAACTAAACTCACTTTTTGTTTTATGCAGATCTCAATTAAATCTTCTATTTGTGGATGAAGCAAAATTAGATTTACACCAAATGGTTTGTTTGTCTTCTGCTTTGTGTTTAAAATCTCTGTTTCCAATTGATCTGGTTTCATTGATCCAGCAGCGATTACTCCAAAACCGCCTGCATTAGAGGTTGCGGAAACCAAATTATTTTCAGAAACCCAAGTCATAGCACCTCCCATAATTGGCAAATTAACCCCCAAAAAATTTGATCCTTTTAAAAATAATTTTTTTAACTTTTGATTCATTGAGTTACTTTTTTAAACCGTAAGCATGATGAAGGGCGTTTAGTGCTATTTTTTTTTTTTTTAAATCTATCAATACACTTATTTTTATTTCAGATGTGGAAATAACAAGTATATTAATATTTTTAAGAGCGAGTGTTTCAAACATTTTTTTAGCCACTCCAACATTACTTTTCATACCAACTCCAACTATTGATATTTTGCACAAAGAATTCTTTGCATCAAGATTCTTAAATTTTATCTTAGACATTCTTAATTCTGTAACTGCTCTTCTTTCATCTTCAATTGGAACTGTAAAAGTTAAACTTGCAAATTTTCCATCATCCGTAATATTTTGAACAATCATATCAACATTAATATTAACTTTTGCTAGTATTCCAAAAATTTTGCCGGCTATTCCTGGTTTATCAGGAATACCTTTTAGTGTAATTTTTGATTCATTTTCGGATGATGTAATTCCAGTGACAACCTCCTTTTCAATTTTATTTTCTTCTTTAACCACCATAGTACCTATCTTTCTTTTAAAAGAACTTCTCACATGAATTTTAATACCATATTTCATAGCTAATTCAACAGATCTTGGATGTAATACTTTAGAGCCTAAAGATGCTAACTCTAAGATCTCTTCATATGTAATTGAATCAATTTTTGAGGCGTTTTTGACTATCTTTGGATCTGAAGTAAAAATTCCATCAACATCTGTGTAAATTTGACAACTTTTTAGTCCCAAAGAGTACGCTATAGCCACTGCACTAGTATCCGAACCTCCCCTTCCAAGAGTAGTTATTCTGTTATCTTCAGAAATACCCTGAAAACCAGCAACAACTAATACTTTATATTTTTTTAATAACTTCTTAATTAACTCTGAATTTATTTTTAAAATTCTTGCTTTACTATAATTACTATCAGTAGTTATTGGAATCTGCCAACCAAGTATGGATCTTGATTGAATTTTCTTTTCATTTAATAAAGAGCTTATTATTGCAGCTGAATGCTGTTCACCAGTAGAAAGGATTACGTCATATTCAGGGTCTGAGGTTTTATATTTAACTTTTTTGTAGTCTTCAATTAATCTGTTTGTCACTCCACTCATAGCTGAAACAACAACAATAAGTTTATTTTTATTTATTTTGACTTCACGTTCTATGATTTTGGCTATATTTTTAATTCTTATTATGTTGGCAACAGATGTTCCACCAAATTTCATTACTTGTATCGCCATAAAGATTTAATTGTATTTAAGAATTTAAGTACTACCATATGTAAATATTAAAAAATGAAAAGAAAAATTTAAATTTAAATTGAAATGAATAATAATATATTCAGTGAATTATCTAATGATTGGTGGAAAGAGGATGGGGCGTTCAAAGCTCTCCACTCATTTAATCTTTTAAGATTAAAATACATAAAAGAAAAGATTTTCAAAAATTCTTTTAAAAATTTAAAAATTTTAGATATTGGTTGCGGCGGTGGTATACTTTGCGAGCCATTATCAAGGCTAGGAGCAAAAGTTGTTGGCATAGATTCGAACTATAAAGCTATTCAAGTAGCAAAAAAACATGCCAAACAAAAAAATCTTCAAATAAATTATCAAAATATAGATATCAATGAATTAACTTTGAAAAATTTTGATTTAATCACTTGCATGGAAGTTTTAGAGCATGTAGATGATATAAATTATATTATTAGTAAATCAAAAAAAATTCTTAAAAAGGATGGTTTTTTTATCGGCTCTACAATCAACAAAACATTAAAATCATATCTTCTTGCAATTTTTTTTGCTGAAAGTCTCCTAAAAATTGTCCCAAAAGGAACGCATGATTGGAATAAATTAATTAAGCCTAACCATCTTAAAAAACTTTTTCTTCAAAATAATTTTTCACAATTTGATGTCAAAGGTGTAATGTATAATCCTTTTAACAATTTATGGAATTATTCAAAAAAAGAAGATGTTAATTATTTATTTTATGCAAGAAATTTTATTTGATTATTTACTTTTACAATTCCGCTTTGAGTCTTAAAAAAAATTTAATCCAAGCTACAGCTTTTCATAAAATATAGTTTGTAGTTGATGGTAGTCTTTTACGTATATCTTTAACCAATTTCGTATCTATTTTTGCGCTTATAAAACCTATTGTTTCATCTGCTTCAGAAACAATATTTCCCCATGGGTCTACAATTAATGAATGACCAAATGTTCGTCTCCCGTTTTTATGCTTGCCACATTGAGCGGCGGCGAAAACGTAGCAACCATTTTCAATTGCTCTTGTTCTTATGAGGGCGTGCCAATGACTTTTCCCAGTCGTGTGTGTAAATGCTGCAGGAATAGAAAAAAAGATTGAACCTTTTTTAGCTAATTTTTTATAAAGGGAGGGAAATCGCAAATCATAGCAAATACTCATTCCTAACTTCCCCCATGGTAGATCAACTAGTTTAATTTTATTTCCAGGATCATAATGTCTAGATTCGAAATAACTTTCATTATTCCCCAATGACACATCAAATAGATTTATCTTATCATAATAACAAATCTCTTCCCCGGATCTATCAATAAGAATAGATCTATTATAAAATTTTTTATTTTTTTTAAGGTAAGGAAACGAACCAATTAAAATATAAGTTTTTAATTTTTTTGCTTTTGATTTTATAAATTCAATAAATAACTTATGTGAATTTTTGATATAATCATTAATTGTTCTCTTGGAGTCCGTAAAAATTGATACACACTCCGGTAAACAAATTAAGTCAATTTTATTTTGCTGAAATGAAAAAAGTTTTTCGAGCATATCGATATTTTCTTGAGGAATGTCACTACTGTTAGTTTGGAAGCAAACTACATTGAATTTAGTTTTCATTTAGTAAACTCATGATATCTCCTGTTTTATAAACTTCCTCAAGATCATCATATCCGCCAATATGTGTTTCATCAAAGAAAATCTGCGGAACTGTTTTCCTTCCATTTGATTTTTCTAACATTTCTTCTTTTATTTTGTTATTATTATCAATAATCCTTTCTTCATAATTGAGTTTAAGGTTTTCAAGAAGCCTTTTTGCTGATACACAATACGGACATAGCCTTGATGAATATATTAATATCTTCTTCATAAAATGTTACAGTATGGATAAATTCATGATTGATTTAAATTTTGTAATTAATTCTAAAAACAAATCAAGTAGAAATTGGAAAAATCATAATTTTCTCTTTAAAAAATTATCAAAAATCATAGGTGATAAATTATTTGAGTTAAATAATAAATTTGACAACATCTTACTCTTATCCTCAGACTGTGATGAGGCATTAACAAGTATTATTAAAACAGATTTCAAAAATTTACTTTTTGTATCTCCTTATAATGAATTATTGAAGAAAACAGACTTTGATAAAATTAATATCCAAAGAATACAAGGAAACTTTGAAAATTTACCATTTAAAAATGAAAAATTTGATCTAATTATTAATAACCTCTGCTTGCACACAATTAATGAAAAAAAAAATCACTTTGCAAAATTACATGATCTATTGGCAAAAGACGGACTATTGATGTGTAATTTTTTTGGTGAGAAAACTCTTTACGAATTAAGAGCATCGCTTTTTAGAGCAGATGAGGAAATATTTAATGGAATCTTCATGAGACTACCCTCTAATTTAAAAATGGTGGAAATATCAGATTTACTTAGTCAAATTGGATATAAGGAATTAGTGTCTGAAAAAATAAGTTATAAGATTTATTACAATCATGTTAGAAAATTGTTGGAAGATCTAAAAGGTACAGGTGAGAGCAATGCTTTAAAAAAAAGGAAAAAGGGGTTAATGACTAATAACTACATTGAAACTTTAAATAAATTTTATAAAAGTGGTTATGGTAGTAAGAATGGTCTTGAAATTAGTTGCGATGTTGTTTCAGTTTGTGGATGGAAAAATAATAAAACATAAGATATTTTACAAAATCTTTATTTGATTCGAGCATATTAAAATTTCTAATCTTCGATGGGCAAACCCACAAAATTTTTTGGTTTTCATTATTTTTAATTTTACCAATCCATCTATCACACTCAAAAAAAATTAAATTTAGTTTTCCCCTTTTGAGGTTTTTTTTATAGGATTTTAAAAAGAAAACTTTACTTATATCAATTTCTATATTTAATTCCTCCAAAACTTCTCTATAGAGAGCTTCAATAAAAAATTCATCTTTTTCGACTTTTCCTCCAGGAAATTCATAAAAACCGGACATTATTTTATTTGGAGGCCTTGAAGATATCAAAATTTTTTCTTTTTTTTTTAGAACACATGCAACTACATTAATAATTTCCTAGCTCCTGTAATCTGTATTAATTGAGATATATTTTTTGGTAAAATCGCAGGTCTTAATTATCCAACATTTTTTCCCAACTCCCAAGTTGATAGTCATTTCGATTTCTCTTTTTTTTAAATATTTATCTATATTTTTCAAATTACTTGAAGAAAATTTTTCACCATTTTTTAAAAGTGTAAATTTGCCAAATTTTATGGATAATTTTTTTGTGTCTATATCAACTCCAGATTTTCCAACGGCCATTACAATTCTTCCCCAATTTGCATCAGAGCCAGCCATCGCTGTTTTAAATAGAGGAGAATTTGCAACAGAATACCCTACTTTTTTTGCATCTAATTCTTTTTTTGCACCCTCAACAGATATTTTTATGAATTTAGAGGCTCCTTCACCGTCTTTTACAATGTATTCTGAGATTTCAGTCATAACATTCTGAAGAGTTAAAAGTAATTTTTTTTGATTTGTGGAGACAGAACTTTCTGATTTATTCTTCACTGAAATAAATAAAACCATATCACTTGTTGAAGTGTCGCCATCAACAGTTATAGAATTGAAAGTTTTATTAACAATATCTAAAAAATTTTTTTTGAATTTTTTTTTTTTAAATTCAGCATTGGTAAATATAAAGGCTAACATTGTTGCCATATTAGGAGCTATCATTCCAGAACCTTTTGCTATGCAATTAATAACCATAGATGCTTTTTCTTTGATCGCTTCAGAATATATTTTTGGATATGTATCCGTTGTCATAATTGCTTTTGCGGCCAAGAACCAAGAATCTCTGTCGTTTTTAAGATTTGATATTAGATATGGAATTTTTTTTATAATCTTCTTTTCATCAAGAGGCACACCAATCACACCCGTAGACGCAATGTAAATCTCATTTCTTGGTACTTTTAATATTTTCTCGAGTGAACTAACAATGTTTATTAGCGATTTTCTTCCTGATTTACCATTAAAAACATTTGCATTTCCAGAGTTTATTAAAATAGCAGAAACCTTTCCGTGCTTTATAATTGATTTGTTCCATATAATAGGCTCACCAGGAGTTTTTGAATTTGTGAATACTCCCTCAATATCAGATGGTTTATCAAACTTAATCAAAACAAGATCGTCTTTATTGTTTTTTTTTAATCCACAATGTGTTATTGAGACATTTACTCCGTCTATTAAATTAATCTTTTTCATTTTTTGAGGAGCAAATGGAGATATTTTTATGGACATAGTAGTGCTATTAACTAATTTAATATATTTTAATATAAAGTTAATATAAATTGTAACATGTTAAATTATTTATCAAAAAAAATATTTGGTTCAGCTAATGATAGGATCATAAAAAAAATAATCCCTTTAGTTGAGAAGGTAAATTCTTTAGAAAAAAAATTTGAAAAGTTCTCTGATGAAGAACTTGTAAAAAAAACTCAAGAGTTAAAAAATAAAGTAGAAAAGGGTATGACTCTTGAAGAAGCAATGCCAGACGCTTTCTCTAATGTTCGTGAAGCAGCGAAAAGATCTCTTGGGCAAAGACATTATGATGTTCAACTAATTGGTGGTGTTGTTTTACATCAAGGAATGATCGCGGAAATGAAAACCGGAGAGGGTAAAACATTAGTTTCAACTTTAGCAGCATATTTAAACACTTTAAACAATAACCCAGTTCATATTGTAACTGTAAATGATTACTTAGCAAAGAGAGATAGTGAATGGATGGGTCAGGTATATAAAAAATTAGGACTTGAAACTGGATTTATTCTAAATGGAATGAATGACGCTGAAAGAAAAAAAGCATATCAGTCTGATATAACGTATGGAACAAATAACGAATTTGGATTTGATTATTTAAGGGATAATATGAAATTTTCCAAAGAACAGATTGTACAAAGTGATTTTAATTTTGCGATTATCGATGAAGTTGATTCAATCTTAGTGGATGAAGCAAGAACTCCTCTGATTATTTCAGGTTCAGCAGAAGAATCATCTGCTCTTTACAAGGTAGTGGATAAAATAATTGCTCAATTAAACTCTAAAGATTATGAAAAAGATGAAAAATCCAAGAGTGTTGTTTTAAATGATAATTCAGTTGAAAAACTTGAAAATTTATACAGAGGGCAAAAATTACTTATCGAGGGAAGTTTATACGATATTAACAATGTAACTCTACTTCATCATACAAACCAATCACTTAAAGCCAGATACATTTTTGAAAAAGACAAAGACTACTTAGTTCAAGATGGAAAAGTATTAATTGTTGACGAATTTACTGGTAGGGCAATGGAAGGCAGAAGATTTTCTGAAGGCCTCCATCAAGCTATCGAGGCAAAAGAAGACCTTCAGGTTCAAGTTGAGAATCAGACACTTGCTTCAATCACATATCAAAATTATTTTAGATTGTATAAAAAACTATCTGGTATGACAGGAACTGCAAAAACAGAAGCAGATGAGTTTTTTGATATTTATAAACTTGAGGTTGTAGAAGTCCCAACAAATAAGTCGATGATTAGAATTGATAGCGAAGACGAAATTTATAGAACACTTGAGGAAAAGTATGAAGCTATCGTAAAATTAATTAAAGAATGTATCCAGAAAAATCAACCTTGTTTGGTAGGAACTGTATCAATTGAAAAATCAGAGGCATTATCAAAAATTTTGAAAAAAAAAGGAATTAAGCACGAAGTCTTGAATGCAAAAAATCATCTAAAAGAAGCAGAAATTATTGCAAATGCTGGCAAGCCTGGTGTTATTACAATTGCAACTAACATGGCTGGAAGGGGTACGGATATTAAATTAGGGGGTGCAGACGGATCATCTACTCAGTCTAAATTAATGAAAATTTCAAAAGAGGCTGGAGGATTATTTATTATTGGCACAGAAAGACATGAATCAAGAAGGATTGACAACCAACTAAGAGGAAGATCAGGAAGGCAAGGTGACCCTGGAGCTTCTAAGTTTTTTCTTTCTCTTGAAGATGACCTAATGCGTATTTTTGGTTCAGAAAAATTGGATTCAGTACTAAAAACACTTGGACTTTCAGACGGAGAAAGTATCCAACACCCTTGGATAACAAAAGCACTCGAAAGAGCGCAAAAAAAAGTTGAAGCAAGAAACTTTGAAATTAGAAAAAGTCTTCTTCGCTTTGATGATGTAATGAATGAGCAAAGAAAGATTATTTATGTACAAAGAAAAGAAATAATTCAAGACACTGATTTGGATAATCTTATTTTTGATATGAGAGATACATATGTGGATGATATAATCGACAAAGAAATTAATGATATAAATGAATTAACATTGGAAAAAAGAAAATTAATTTTAGATCTTTGTAAACAAAACCTAAACATCATATTTAACTTTGATGATATTCTCTCAGGCACACCTCAAATTGAGGATATAAAAAAAGAGATAATAAAACATTCAGATAAAAATATTAATTTAAAAAAAACAAAATATAGTAACGAATTATTTTCTTATGCTCAGAAGAGTATTCTTCTACAAATAATTGATAAAAGTTGGAAAGAGCACTTACTTTCTTTGGATCATCTCAGACAAGGAATATCTCTCAGAGCTTATGGTCAGAAAGATCCTCTAAATGAATATAAACAAGAGGCATTTATAATGTTTGAAGAAATGATGGAACAAATTAGATATAGTGTAACTAAAATAATTAGCTTCGTTGAAATAAAAACAGAAAATACTCCAGAAGAAATTCAGAATCTTGAAAATGAAGTTATTGAAAAGAAAATACCAAGAAACTCAAGGTGTCCTTGTGGCTCAGGTAAAAAATACAAGCATTGTTGTGGTAAGCTTAATTAGCCAAAAATTCTTTTCCCATCGTGAGGTATTTTTCTTCTCTCTGACTTATAATTTTTTCTGGAGTAATCCCGTCAAATTCCTTATTAATTCTTAAAATGCAGTCCTTTATTTTTGAACACATCCCCAGAACATCTCTATGTGCTCCACCGCGCGGTTCTCTAATTATCTCATCAATGACCTCTAAATTTAACAAATCTTGTGCAGTTAATTTTAATGACTCAGCAGCTTTTTCAGATTCATTTGCTGATCTCCATAAAATTGATGCACAACCCTCAGGTGAAATAACAGAATAAATAGCATGTTCTAACATAATTACTCTGTTTCCGGTAGCTAGTGCAACTGCCCCGCCAGAACCACCCTCTCCAATAATAAATGAAAAAATCGGTGACCTAACATTTATTGAACATTTTATAGAACTAGCAATTGCCTCAGACTGACCTCTATCCTCTGCCTCGACACCAGGAAATGCCCCAGGAGTATCAATAAAGGTCACAACAGGAATTTTAAACTTACTTGCTAAATTAAATAATCTTTGCGCTTTTCTATAACCCTCTGGTTTAGCCATACCAAAGTTATTTTTCACTCTGGTGTCAATGTCTATTCCTTTATCATTTCCAACCACAAGGAAATTGTGATTATCAATCTTTGCTAACCCTCCTTTTATAGAAGCATCATCGGAAAACAATCTATCTCCGCATATAACTTCAAATTTATCAAATATTGTCTTTACAATTTCATCAAATTTTGGTCTATCTTGATGCCTACAAACCTTAACTTTTTGCATAGGTGTAAGGTTTTCATAAATTTCATCTAGTTTCCTGTCAAACTTGTCTTGTAAAACTGTGAGTTCATTTGCGATGTTCTCACTTGTGTCTTTTAGATGTCTAAGCTCTTCAATCTTAGATCTTATCTCAAGCAAAGGTTTTTCAAAGTCTAGAAAATTTTGCATCTTAGGTTTTTTTTATGAACCTTCAATCAATTTAGCTTTCTGTACAAGTACTTCTGCCTGTCTAATAGAGGCAATATCTATTAGTCTTCCGTCTAGGGACACAGCACCCTTTCCCTCTTTTTTTGCTATTTCCATTGCTTCTAAAATTCTTTTAGCTTGATTTATTTCTTTGTCAGATGGACTCATAACCTGATTTGCCAGGTCTATTTGACTAGGATGGATAGCCCATTTTCCTTCACATCCAAGTGTTGCTGATCTATTTGCCTGAGCAATGTAGCCATCAGGATCATTAAAATCTCCGAAAGGGCCATCAACTGGTCTCAAACCGTTGGCTCTTGCCGCTATAACCATTTTGGATACAGCATGATGCCACATATCACCCCAATGCCTTTTTCTATCATTATCACCATCTTTATCAGTTAATACATGGTAATTTGGATTAGGACCTCCAATAACAGTTGTTTTAGCTTTAGTTGAAGCCGCATAATCTGCAACTCCAAAGTGAAGGGATTCTAATCTTCTATTGTAAGATGCGATTTCATTTACATTCTGCATACCCAATGCTGTCTCTATTATCAGTTCAAAACCTATTCTCTTCTCAAGACCCATTGCATCCTCAACTTGAGTGCAAAGCATATCTACTGCATACACATCTGCAATTGTGCCAACTTTGGGTATCATTATTAAATCAAGTTTTCCAGGTGCTTTCTCAATCAAGTCAACTATATCTCTATACATAAAATGTGTATCTAAGCCATTGATTCTTACTGATAAAGTTTTTCCATTCCAATCCATGTCATTCAGTGCTTCTATGATATTCTTTCTGGCTTGTTCTTTCTCGTCTGGAGCAACTGCATCCTCTAAATCTAAAAAAATAACATCAACTTTACTTTTTGCTGCCTTCTCAAATAAAGCTGGGTTACTTCCAGGTACTGCTAATTCACTTCTGTTAAGCCTTGGTGGTGCTTGTTCAATAATCTTAAAACTCATAATTTCCTCATCTAATATTATTATTACATTCACAAATAATTATCTAAATAAGAAAGTAAAAACAACTTAAATTTTAATTATTTTTTTTATGTTTTTCTTCAAACTATGTTTCTCCTCTAAAATTTTCCTAAGTTTCTTTGTTTTTACGTGAGTATATATTTGAGTTGTTGAAATATCTTTGTGGCCTAAGGACTCCTGTATAATTCTGAGATCAACTCCTCTTTCTAGAAGATGTGAAGCAAAGGAGTGTCTTATTTTATGAGGAGATAAATTTTTTTTGTCAATACCAGATTTTAAAGCTAAATCTTTAATTATCTGAAAAAATCTATTTCTTGTGATATGACCTAGCTTTGAGCTGGAGGGAAAAAGAAATATACATTTGTCATCTTTTTCGAGCTGAGCTCTGGCAAGATATTTCTTTAAGATTATTTGAACCTTGTTTATTAAAGGAATTGCTCTTTGAGTTTTTCCCTTATTTAAAATTACAATATAAGATAAATCATCAGCTAAATCTCCACGTTTGATGCTAACCATTTCACTAACTCTTATTCCAGTTGCATACATTATTTCAAGCATTAATGATAATCTTACACCCTTAAATGAATGATCTCTATATGATAAATTTATAAGATTATTAATTTGTTCTTCTGAAATGATTTTAGGGATTGATCTTCTTAATCTCGGAAATCTTACAGAATCAAAAGGGTTGCTTTCAAGAAGATCTTTATTATTTAAAAAACTAAAAAAAACTTTTAAAGATGAAAGTTTTCTACAATGTGAAGATTCAGAGTAATTCGATGAAAGAAAGGCCAAATAATCCTCTATTTTTTTTTCATCTATTTCTTTCATCGTTGATAAATTTAAATAATTTACGAATTGAAATATATCGTTCTTGTATGAGGAAAGGGTATTTTTTGAAAGATTTTTTTTTGTAACTAGATTTTCTAAATACTTATCAATTAAAAGCATTATTTCCTGATTCATAAAAGAATTCTCTCAGAAAGTTTTTTAAACTCATCCCTAAAACCAAGGTTTTTTAAAATAATCAGTACTGAATAACTCTGTATTAAATTTAATTCCATGAAGTTTTTATTTCCAATTATATTAAAAAGCAAACTTAATGAGTTAAAAAAATCTTTATTCAAGGATAAAGAATTTGCTAAAAAAAAGTCTTTCATGTCTATTGACCTCACATCAGAATCTATTGACACCTTAAACAGTCTATCGACTAGTCCTTGATTAAGGTCAATTGACAAAATCATAACCATTAACATTTTCTTTATTAAAATAGAATCATTGTTTTTAAGATTTTCAAACTTTTCTAATTTTTTCTCCAATGAATAATGACTCATATTTCTCTGTTCTAAAAAATCAGAAATTTCAATTGCCAAATCTCTTAAATCACTCTCAGGTGATTTATAATTTTTATTTAAAATATCTTTTGCTTTATACAATTTTTCTCTAGATTGATACATCTGCGATATTAAAATTGAATCTATGTGGTTCTTAACATATTTATCAAATTCCATAAGATCACCAACCAAATAAGATATTTTTGACAAAAGATTATCATTAATTGAAATCTTAATCAGAGCAATAATTTTTCTTAATTTTGATTCTGGTTTATTATCTCTTATAATTGATTGGTAAAGAAGTGGTCTTGCTCTAATTGGCGATAAAGATTTGTATATTCTCTCAGCATTTTCAATTTCTTTTGTTTCAAATTTTGCAAGCTGGTATGCCTCAGCAAGCATTTCAACATTAATTCTTCCTTGCTTAACTAAAATTTCTGAGCAATAAATTTTTAAATCTGTTTCAACTGAAGGGTTTGAAAGTATAAATAATAAACCACTTGTAGAAAGTTTTTCAATTTGCTCAAAGTTTGGTGAAATGTCAGCAAACTGAAGTGAAGACATAATTATTGGGTTAAGTTCCTTAATTTTATCGAGATTTTTCTTTAAGTCATTTGATTGAGAAATATCTTTGTCACTCATCAATGAAAATGCAAGTTCAATGAAAAAAAGATCACCAGGTTGGTTTAATTCCTTAAGAAGTTGGAGTCCTAATTTTGCTTCATCAAATTTACTGTTAATTATGTTGCATATAATCATTATTTTCCCAAAAAAAATAGGATCTTTATCCACTTTTTGTAAAATTTTACATGCTTCAGAATGTCGGTTTCTGAGGAAATTTGCCTCAATCATTTTTTTGAGTATAAAGTCATTATTTTCTAACTCAGAAGTTTGTGAATATATTAATTCAATTTCACTTAACCTACCTGTTTCGAAAAGTTTATTAATTAAAGTTTGAAAAAGAAGTTTGTCGTCTTGAGAATTAATTAAATTACGATCAAATCTTTTTTCTGAAATTAGAATTTCATATATAAGATTCTGAATAACTTCATCAGTATTCCGAACTGGTAAATTTTCAAAGAATAAATTAATTTGATTAAACGTTTTATTTGAGAAAACTTCTTTTAATTTATCGTTTTTTTCTTTGCTTATATTAAACTCAGATAAAAAATCTTTATTTAAACTCTTAAAATTTTCTTTATCTTCAAAAATAATTTGATTAGATAAACTAATCTTTAATGGAATAAATAAACAGATTAAAAGAAATTTAAAAAAATTAATTATCTTCAATATTATACTCACTCTCAACTAACCTAGGGTTAATTACGAAATTTGACGAACCCAAATAAATAACAAACAAAGTAAGGGTTAATGTTAATGAAATTAAAATCTTTATTATTAACTTGTCCATTCTACATTTATTTGTAACTAATGAATATCTATAATACAAACAATATATTCAAAAAAATCTGTTAATTATATAAAACGCAAAATGATACAATTTAGAAAAAACATAGTTTTAATTGGAATGACTGGGGTTGGCAAGACTACTATTGGCAAAGTTTTAGCTATGAAACTCAGAGTAGGTTTTATAGATATCGATCACGAGATTGAAAAACAAAGTAATTTAAAAATAAAAGACTTTTTCAAAATTTATGGTGAAAAAGAATTCAGGAGGATTGAAAAAAGTACTTTATTAAATACTTTAAAAAAAAAAGAGAAAATAGTTATAGCGTCTGGAGCTGGTATATTTAGCGATGAAGAAATTAAAGATTATCTATTTGATGAATGTATATGTATTTTTCTTAAAGCAAATTTAAAATCTTTAATTTCCCGTCTTAAGAAGAATCTCTCCAATAGGCCAAAATTAAGTGAAGGAAAACTTGAAGAGAATTTAAAACAAATGTATACAGATAGAATAAAACATTATGAGAAATCACAAATTACTGTAGAGGTAGATAAAATTTCTGTCCCTGAGGCTGTCTCTAGAATAAATAAAGCTCTTATAAAATATGGAAAGTTCAATCAGTTATAAAGTTTCTCTTGGAAAAAATTCCTATCCAATTTTTATAGGAAATAAAAACCTCAAGAATATCAATAAATATATATCTAATTATAAAACCTACTCAAAAATAATTCTTGTAACAGATAAGAAAATATTTGGTAAAAAAAAAAAACTCTTGAAAACTGAACTTTTCAAGAGCTTAAATTATGAAATGATTGTACTACCGGTTGGCGAAAAAATAAAAAATTTTAGCTACCTTCAAGAATTAATTGAAAAGATTTTAAGACTCGGTATCGATAGAAATGCTTTAATTATATGTTTTGGAGGAGGTGTGTTGGGTGATTTGGTTGGGTTGGCTTCTTCACTAATCCTTAGAGGAGTAGATTTCATTCAAATTCCTTCGACATTATTAGCTCAAGTTGATAGTTCGGTCGGAGGAAAAACAGGAATAAACTCAAAATATGGGAAAAATTTAATAGGTACTTTTAAACAACCTAAATCAGTAATAATATCAATCGACGTTTTGAAAACACTTGATAAACGTGAGATGATTTCAGGATATGCTGAGATTCTGAAGTATTCTCTAATCAATGATTCATCATTTTTTAATTGGCTAAAATTAAAAGGAGAAAAAATTCTTTCACTCGATCCGTCAAGTTGTATTTATGCAATAAAGAAAAGTTGCTCGATTAAGTCAAAAATAGTTTCTAAAGATGAAAAGGAAATGGGTCTAAGAGAAATATTAAACTTTGGTCACACATTTGGGCATGCAATTGAATCTATGACAGAATATTCAAATAAAGTTAAACATGGAGAGGCTATCTTTATAGGAATGCATTTAGCAATAAAATTTTCAATATTTTTAAATTTTTGCAATCAAAGTGTTTTAGAATCTTACGAAAGACATCTAAATGAAATTGGAATAAAATACAAACTTGAACAATACAATTTAAAATTTGACCCAATAGCGTTTCAAAAAAAAATAAAATTTGATAAAAAAGTAAAAAAAAATAAAATTAAATTTATACTTTTAAAAAAAATTGGTCATCCAATAAGAATTTTTCTTGAGGATACAAAATTACTCACAAAATTTTTAAAAAATGAATTAAAATAAATTATGGATTTTTCCTTATCAGTTTTAATTGGAGCAATTATTGGCTTGGTAGTGCTATCAGGATTTTTTTCTGGGTCAGAAACCTCTTTGACAGCAGCCTCAAAAGCTAGAATGCACACTTTAGCAAGATCTGGAAAAAAAAACGCAGGAATATTTGAGAGAATCTTTAAGGATAAAGAACAACTGATCTGCACTATATTATTTGCAAATAATTTAGTTAACGTTCTTGCCTCAGCCATGGCTACGAAAATTTTAATTGAAATTACAGAGGCCGATGGAATCTTTTACGCAACGATAATAATGACCCTAATGATTTTGATTTTTGGAGAATTAATTCCAAAAACATTAGCTCTTTCCAATGCAGATAAGTTTGCATTAAAAGTTGCTCCGATAGTTAGAATAATCATTTTAATTTTTTATCCTTTGACTAAAATTTTAAATATTTTTGTGGGTTTTATTCTCAAACTTATTGGAGTTGATTATAAAGATTCAAGCAGAGAAGAAATATTAGAAAAAAGTGAAGAAGAATTGAGGGGTGCAATAGATCTACACGGTAAAGATTCAACTGGAAAAGAAGAAAAGCAGATGCTTAAATCAATACTGGATTTAGATGAAATTACTGTTGGATCCATAATGGTTTCAAGGAATGATATTTTTAGTATCTCCTCTGATGTTTCATATTCTCAACTATTATCTCAACTTAAAGAATCACCACACTCAAGAATTCCAGTTTGGAAGAAAAATCCTGAAAATATAGTTGGTGTCCTTCATGTCAGAAAATTAATAGGAGAAAAGCATGATGACGCTAAAAAATTAGACATCTTATCATATTGTCAAAAACCTTGGTTTATTCCTGAATCAACAAAACTAGATAATCAATTAATTGCTTTTAAAAAAAGGAAAGAACATTTTTCTATTGTAGTTGACGAGTATGGCGAGTTCTTAGGAATAATAACCTTAGAGGACATAATAGAGGAAATCGTAGGAGATATTGATGATGAGATAGATGATTTAAAATTAACTAAAAATATTAATGGAATAAAAAAATCTTCAAAAGATAGCTACGTAGTTAACGGTACAGTAAACATTAGAGACCTAAATAAGCAAATTAATACTGAGCTTCCGGTAAACAATGCCTCAACTGTAGCAGGCCTAATTTTGTATGAAAGTAGAATTATTCCAAAAAAAGGGCAAGTTTTTTCTTTTTTTGGCCTTAAATTTAAAATTCTAGCCAAAAAGAACAATCAAATTCTTATGTTAAAAATTTCAAAAAATAATTAATTTTTTTTTATTTTCGTATTATAATAACTCTGGGGAGAGTTAATTGATTATTCAGGAAGTACTTGAGAAGGTTCTAATCAATCAAAGATTAGTTATCATAAGTCATCAGTCATCTGCATATGAAGCTGCAGTTTCGATGCTTAAAAACAGATGTGGTGCTTTATTAGTTTGTGACTCAAAAAATAACGATGATCTTGTTGGCATAATAACTGAAAGAGATATAACTTTCAAAGTAATACCCAAAAATCTTGATCCAAAAATAACTGAGGTTTCCAAAATAATGACTAAAAATGTTGAAACTATCTCACCAAAAAAAACCACAATTGATGCAATTCATGTTATGAGATCAAAAGGCTTTAGACACTTACCTGTTATTGAGAAAAAAAAAATTGTTGGGATTTTATCTATGAGAGACTTGTATGACTACGCTAACAATGAATTACAAGATTCTTTGAAGAAACATCAGGAGTTTATGTTTGGAACAGGATACGGGAGTTAGCTTAAAATCTTAATTCTTAAAGCATGTAATCCTGTTTTCATCTCAATTGTTAAAACTTCGTAAATCTTCCTCTGGGCATCAATCCTACTAAGATTTTCTAAAACTTTAGATTTTATTGTAATAGAGAAATGTGAATTCCCACTTTTCGGGCTTTGAGGGTGATGATTATGAAGATGAGATTCGTTTTCTACCTCTAAATATGAAGGATTAAATTTCTTAGATAGTTTTTTGTAAATTGTTGATTCATCCATATATTTAATAATAAGAATATTATGAAAAATAAATCAACAAACAAATCAGATTTTTTCGGACTTAAAACTACAAAAAGAAAATGTGATGCAATAAATTGTGATAAATATGGCGAATACTTAGCGCCAAAATCTCCAAATAGCAACGATAAATATCTTTTTTGTCTAGAACACATAAAAGCATACAATAAAAGATGGAACTATTTTGCGGGTAAATCTCAGAAAGAAATCTATGATTTTCAAAAAAATGACTTCTTTGAAGGCAAACCAACACGACCATTTTCTAATGGTTCAGCATCAAAAATCAAATTTCAGTTTCGCTTCTTTTTTGATAAACAAAATATGAAATTTAGAAAAAAAACAAAAGAGTTTGAAAATAATACAAATTACAGTTTTAATAAACAAATTAAAGATGCTTTGAACACTCTTAATCTTGATCATGATGTAAATAAAGAAATACTGAAGAAAAAATACAAAATGCTCGTGAAAAAATATCATCCAGATGTTAAAAACAACTTGTTAAATAAGGATATGAAAATCAAAGAAATAAATAAGGCGTACAAAGTATTACAGAAATTTTTGAAGAATTAAATGCTTCTAGAAAATAGTAAAATCAACAATAAACCATTGAAAGAACTTGATTCATCAAAAGTTTTTGGAACTTCAAAAAAGATTATGGTTCCATGCTTCCATGAAAAGACAGATCTTGTTCCAACAATTGACAAGGGATATGTTTTTGATGATCAAACAACAACTTCAATTCTCATGGGTTTCAAATATAATAAAAAAGTATTAGTGCAGGGTTTACACGGAACTGGCAAATCTTCTCACATAGAACAAATAGCTGCAAGATTGAATTGGCCATGTGTGAGGATAAATTTAGATGGTCATATAAGTAGATTTGATTTACTGGGAAAGGATGGCATTGCACTAAAAGATCAAAAACAAATAACAACATTTAAAGAAGGTCTTCTGCCTTGGGCGATAAAAAATCCAGTTGCTCTAGTACTAGATGAATATGATGCAGGTAGACCTGATGTAATGTTTGTTATTCAAAGAGTCTTAGAAGCAGAGGGAAAATTGACCCTTTTAGATCAAAACTCGATTATAACACCTAATCCCTTTTTTAGAATTTTTGGGACTTGCAATACACTTGGACTCGGAGATACGTCTGGTTTATATTACGGGACTCAAAATCTTAACCAAGGTCAATTAGATAGATGGAATATATTTAGTGCACTTAATTTTTTGGAACCTAAAATTGAAGAAAAAATAATTAAAAATAAATTGACTAAAAGTAATAAAAAGATTCTTGATTCCATAAATAAGATGGTTCAATTGGCAAATTTAGTAAGAGATGCATTTAAAAACTCTGAAATATCCGTAATTATGTCACCAAGAACATGTATAATTTGGGCTGAAAATTATGAGATTTTCGGTGATATTGATCAAGCGTTCAAACTTTCTTTTTTAAATAAGTGTGATCAGAATGATCAAAAAGTGATTAATGAATTCTATCAAAGATGTTTTGGTAAGGACTTAATAATAAATGATAATTAAAAATGAGCATTGAAAATGAGACAACCGCAAAGACTATTTCCAAAAACAAAATTAAGGAATTTTCTAATCAAGTACTTCTAGTAGAGAGCAATTCAAAAAACTCAGATCTTTTTGATGGACTTGAACTCAATGAAAGTTTAAGTGAAAGAGGTTGGTATGATGTTGCCTCTATAAATCTTAGATACATTGATACCAAAATATACAACAGATATTGTCCAGAAGATGAAAAACAAAAAAACTTATTTAAAACATTTTCTTTTGCTAGATGTCTTAAAATTGGTTTTTCAGAATTCATTGGATGTAAAATAAATATAAAGAAGATCCTACCTAAATTTAAAAAAAAATTATTCCAAAGTAAAAAAAATAAATTTATTTTTGAATTCCTCCTTAAAAATTTTGAAAATAAAAAAAAAAATTATGATAATTTATTAAAAATGTTCCCTCATTCAAATGAAAAAGAATTCCAGAAGATTCTTAAAAACTTTGACAATGAAGAGGACTATTACCGTTTGGTAAACAAATTTATATCAACAATTTATTCAAAGAAAAATGAAGAAGCTGAAATTGACGCTCAAGAAACCTCTTCTATAAAAAAAAAAATAAATCAAAACAAAGAAAAACAAATAAAAAAGATTGAGTTTAAAAAACAAATATCTGAAAAACATACAAAAAAAAGACCTGACATTCAGGAACAGTCGAGAAATCAAGATTTATTTGAGAATGAAAGCTTAATTTATAAGGTTTTTACTAAAAAGTTTGATGTATTTACGAAAGCTGAAAAATTAATAAAATTTTCTGAATTAAAAAAACTGAGAGAAAAGTTTGATAAGGAATGTAAGGACAATACGAAATTAATAAATAAATTAGCAAAAAAACTTGAAAAACTTCTTTATTCTCTTGATTTTAGTACTTGGAAGTTTGACCAAGAAGAAGGGTTTTTCGATAGTTCGAGGTTTTCACAATTCATTGCAAATCCTAATAACTCAAATATTTTTAAACTTGAAAGAAAAAATACTGAAAAAAATACACTCGTATCACTTTTACTTGACAATTCAGGTTCAATGAGAGGGAAGCCTATAATTACATCAGCAATAACAGCTGAAATAATAACCAAAACATTGGAAAAATGTAGAGTTAATGTTGAAATATTAGGTTTTACAACTAAAGAGTGGAAAGGAGGAAATTCAAAAAAGCTCTGGGAAAAAAAAAGAGTTCCAAACCCTGGTCGTCTTAATGATTTATTACATATTATTTATAAAGACGCTGATACTGCTTGGAATCATTCAAAACTAAATTTAGGATTAGTGCTCAAAGAAGGTTTGTTAAAAGAGAATATTGATGGTGAGGCACTAATTTGGGCAACAAACAGACTAAGAAAAAGAATTGAGAAGAAAAAAATACTTATTGTAATATCTGACGGAGCTCCAGTTGATGATGCCACACTATCATCAAACAATTCAAATATATTAGATAATCATCTAAAAGAAGTTGTGTCAGACATTGAAAAAACAAAGGATATTGATTTAATTGCTATAGGCATAGGACATGATGTTTCAAAGTACTATAGTAGAGCCTTTACAATTGACAATGTTGAGAAGCTAGGAGAAATAATTATCGATAATCTTACAGAAATTTTAAAACAAAAGAAATCTTAAAATCATTATGATTTTGAAACTAGAAGCTTTTTAAGTTTCTTAATTTCCTCTGTTAATTCAGAATTTTTAGAATTTATGATAAAGTTGTCGATACCTCCATTTTTTTCAACAGTTTTGATACCACGTGAAGAAACTTTAAGTTTTATCTTCTTTCCTAATATTTCAGAGAAAAATGAAACGTTATGAAGATTTGGATAAAAACGTCTTTTTGTTTTGTTAACTGCATGACTGACATTGTTTCCCGAAAGCGGTTTTTTATTTGTTATACTGCACTTATTGACCATAAATTCCTCTTCTTTTTATGATAAAAAAATTAATTATTTGATATAAATTCAAATATTATTTCAGTTGCATTATTAACATCTAAATTATTATTTTCCACATCTTTAATAATTTTTTTTACAAACTCTTTATTCTTTATGTCGTTCTCTACAAAACCATTCAACATGGAATTTAAATTATTCCAAACTGATTTAATCTTTTGTTTTTTCCTATTATCAAAAAAAGAGCCATTCTTTCTTGAAATTTCAATAAATTTTTTTGTGTAACTCCAGATTTCATCAAATCCAATAGACTCCGTTGAAGAGCAAACCAAAACTTCGGGAGATATGTCTTTTCTAATTTTTGAGATCATTGTTTGAGCATTTTTATACTCTGACATAGTAATCTCAGCAGACTTCTTTAAATTGCCATCGGCTTTATTTACAACTATTATGTCCGCCATCTCAATAATTCCCTTTTTAATGCCCTGCAATTCATCTCCGCCGGATGGTAGTAACATAACCAAGAAAATATCAACCATGTCATAAACGGCTGTCTCTGCTTGACCTACACCCATAGTCTCTATAAAAATTATATCAAATCCAGCTGCTTCTAAACAATTGATCGAATCATTGGTTTTTTTTGCAACCCCTCCTAAATGGCCTTGACTGGGTGAGGGGCGAATAAATGCGTTTTTATTTACAGATAGTTTGGTCATTCTTGTTTTATCACCTAATATTGAACCTCCAGACTTATTTGAAGAAGGATCTATAGCTAAGACTGAGACCTTGTGACCCAAATTAACAAGCATCATACCAAAAGTTTCTATAAACGTTGATTTTCCAACTCCAGGGACACCTGTTATACCGATTCTTATTGAATCTTGGTTGCTTGGAAGTTTTGATAATAAAAAATTTGATTCTAGTTTATGACTCATTAATGAGGATTCTATTAAGGTTATTGCTTTTGCTAGGTTGTTTCTGCTACCCTTTTTAATTTTATTTACAATTTCGTTAATTTTTTTTTTTTGAAATTCAGAGAGAAGCTTAGAGTTGGTTTTTTCTATAAAGAAGTCATTTGCATCTACCAAGCCGTCTGTAATTTGATAGATTTTTTGTAATATATTTCTCTCTGGAAATCTCTCTCCTGAGATATATCTTGACAAGGAAACATTTGATATTCCCAAGTCTTTCGAGAAATCTAAATTAGATATTCCAAAAAGTTTAAGATAATCTTTTATCTTCATAACTTAACCATAATGGTTAAGTTATCATAAAATATTTATTATTTCAATTGCTGCTTCTTGGATATTTGTTCCAGGGCCAAAAACTTTTGATACTCCTAGTTTGTGCAAAAGTGGATAATCATCAGGAGGAATTACACCACCACAAATTACTTTTATATTTCTTGCTTCGTTTTTTTCCAGAGATTGCATTAATAATGGAACAAGGGTTTTATGTCCAGCAGCTAATGTCGAAACTCCAATTACGTGCACATCATTTTCTATAGCCTGTATGGCAGCTTCTTCAGGTGTTTGAAATAGGGGGCCAATATCAACATCAAAACCAAGATCTGAGAATGCAGTTGCAATTAATTTAGCACCTCTATCATGACCATCCTGACCCATTTTAACGACTAACATTCTTGGCCTTCTACCTTTCTCAGAAATAAATTTTTCTAGTTCAATATCAATTAAATCTTTTTTCCCATCATTTTTAATTGAACTTCCATAAACCCCTGAAATTGTTTTAGTTGATAAATTATGTCTTCCAAAAACACTTTCCATCGCTGAAGTCATTTCACCAACTGTACACCTGTTTCTAGAGGCCTCTATACAAATTTCTAAAAGATTGTCATTGCTACTTGCAGCATTTTTAATTTTTTCTAAGTAACTAGCGACAACATGATTATCTCGTGACTTTTTAAGATTATCCAGTCTGGAAATTTGTTTTTTCCTTACTTTCTCATTATCAATAGATAATATATTTATGTCTTGTTTCTCAGTAGGTTTGTATTTATTTACACCAACTATTGTTTCTTCTTTTGAATCGATTCTTGCTTGTCTCTTCGCTGAACTTTCTTCTATTCTCATTTTTGGTATGCCTAATTCAATAGCTTTAACCATTCCGCCGACGTCATCTATTTCGTCAATTAATTTTTTTGACTCTTTTACAATTTCTGAGGTGAGACTCTCTACGTAGTAGGAACCGGCTAATGGGTCAACTACATTACATATTCCAGTTTCCTCAGAAATAATTAATTGTGTATTTCTGGCAATTCTTGCAGAAAAATTTGTTGGAAGAGCTAAAGCCTCATCAAAACTATTTGTATGAAGTGATTGTGTGCCACCCATCACTGCAGCCATCGCCTCTATTGTTGTTCTTACAATGTTATTATAGGCATCTTGTTCCATTAATGAAACTCCCGAAGTTTGACAATGAGTTCTTAACGCTAAACTCTTATGATTTTTTGGTTTAAATTCTTTAACTATTTCTGACCACATAAATCTTGCTGCCCTCATTTTGGCAATTTCCATAAAAAAGTTCATCCCAATAGACCAAAAAAATGATAACCTCGGAGCAAAATCATCGATGTTCAAACCCCTTTGAAGGGCTGTTTTAATATATTCCTTACCATCTGCTAAAGTATATGCCAATTCTTGAACCTGATTAGCACCAGCCTCTTGCATGTGGTAGCCACTGATTGAAATAGAATTAAATTTAGGCATATTTTTGGAAGTATATTCGATTATATCAGCTACAATTCTCATGCTAGGCTTCGGTGGAAAAATAAATGTATTCCTTACCATAAATTCTTTTAAAATATCGTTCTGAATCGTACCTGTAAGTTTTTCAATTTTACATCCCTGTTCTTCTCCCGAGGCAATAAAACTTGCCAGTACAGGTAAAACTGCTCCATTCATGGTCATCGAAACACTCATTTTATCTAGTGGAATTCCTTCAAATAAAGAATTCATATCCTCTATCGAATCAATTGCTACCCCTGCATTTCCAACATCAGCTAAAACTCTTGGATGATCAGAATCATATCCTCTATGTGTAGCCAAATCAAAAGCAACAGAAAGTCCCATGACCCCATTTTTTAATCCTTCTTTGTAAAATTTATTCGATTCTTCAGCAGTTGAGAATCCAGCATACTGTCTTATTGTCCAAGGTCTATTTGTGTACATTGTGGCTCTTGGACCTCTTGTAAATGGTGGCATCCCTGGCAAACCAATTTTATGATTAAGACTCTTTAAGTCATCTTCAGTATAAAGAGGTTTGACTTTAATGCCCTCAGGTGTGTCCCAATAATGAGAATCTAGACTTTTATCTTTTAGCTCTTTTGTCGCAAGATCTTCCCATTTGTTATATTCTTTTTTTTTATCCAATTTCTAATCTCTTAAAATATAAAATTTCTCATATAATATTTTGGCCATATTTTTTTTTTTCTTATTAAATCATTTAATTTTTCTTTATCAACTCCGTTGTCATTATTTACATCTCGGTGTATGCCTGATGTAATTAATAATGAGTCTAGCTTTTGTAAGTTTGCACCTTTTATATCATTTTCAAGTGAATCTCCTATAACTAAAACTTTTGTTGGTTTTTTTTTCAATTTTAAAAAGGTAAACTCGTATATTTCTGAATGAGGTTTACCATAAAACTCAACTTTTCCACCAATTTTCCTATAATATTCAGCTAACAAACCTGCACATATCATGAATTTTTCACCCCTTATAACAGTTTTATCTGGGTTAGAACATATCATTAAAGGATTATACTTTATCAATTCATCCAAAATAGGAATATAATTTTCCAATGTATCCTCATCACCCCATGGACCTGTATTTATAATAATATCAACTTGGCTTGTATCTTTAACAATATTTAAATTTAAACCCTCTACTAAATGAAAATCTCTAGGTGGACCAATTAAAAAACAATTAAGTGATTTTTTTTCTTTCATTTTTTGCCAAGTAATTTCGCCTGATGATATTACGTCATCATAGAGTATCGGTTCTATTCCAAAATTTTTTAGTTGCTCTTTTATAATAAAAGATCTTCTAGGTGCATTAGTTAAAAAGAAAATTTTGAGATTACTTTTTTTTAAAATCTCCAGAGTTTCTTTTACACCCGTAAAAAGTTTTACTCCATTATGTATGACTCCCCACAAATCAATAAAAAGACATGAATATTGATTATAAATTTCGGATAATTTTTCAACTCTTTTTGGTTCATTCATAACTTAAATTCCTTCCAACTAAATCATTTACACTTTTGAGACCTTTTTTTTCAAGGCTAAAACTTAATTCTTTTAAAATCTTGTAGACAACTCCTGGACCTTTGTAAATTAGCGAAGTGTATAGTTGAATTAAATTAGCCCCTAATGAAATCTTTTCAAAAGCATCTTTACCATTTGAAATCCCACCTACACCAATAATAGTGATCTTTCCTTCGGTTAATTCATAAACCTTTTTAATGAGTTTGTTACTTTTATCTTTTAAAGGCGGACCTGACAAACCACCTTTTTCGTTAAGTTTCCATGATTTTTTTACTGGCTTTTGAAATAAACAATCTCTAGATACTGTAGTATTTGTGCAAATTAAACCATTTATAAAATCATTTTTTAAAATTAATTTACAAATATTTTCTAAGTTTTTATCAGAAATATCAGGAGATAATTTTAAAAGAGTTGGTTTCAGTTTTTTTACCTTTGAAATTTCTTGAAAAAGTTTTTCAATATTTCCTTTTTCCTGAATGTCTCTGAGTCCTGGAGTATTAGGCGATGAAATATTTATTGTTATATAATCTGAATGAGGTTGCAACTTTTCATACAAAAAACAAAAGTCTTTAAAATTGTCTAATGAATTTTTATTTTTGCCTATATTAATGCCTAATGTATCGTACTCTCTTCTAGAGGATTTTAGGTTCCTCAAAAACTCTTCCACACCTTTATTATTAAAACCTAATCTTTGTATTACAGCCTCATATTCTAGAATTTTGAATACTCTTGGTTTTGGATTTCCAATTTGTGGCATCGGTGTTACAGTTCCCAATTCAAGAAAGCCAAATCCCAATTGCAGTGCCCCTCTGATTACCTCAGCATTTTTGTCAAAACCAGCTGCTAAGCCTAATGGATTATTAATTTCCCTTCCAAATACTTTGGTTCTTAAATTTTTAAATTTTGGTTCAACTTTATATAACTTGGTCTGCAAAAATTTTAAAAATAGATTATGAAGAACTTCTGGAGGCAGAAAATCAAGAGCATAGGAGAATATTCTAAAACTCATAAATTCAATCTTTTTTTTACATTTTTTACCCACTCAAATTTTAGCACTCCATAAAAATGAGGAAATAAATCAGAGTCTCTACTCTTTTCCCACCTCAGAAAAGACTCTAAATCTTTTGTTTTAAATTTAACGATGGATAATTCTCTTTCGTTTTTAAAATATTTTTCTACAGTTCCTTCTAATTGACTCATAGTTGATAAATGAATAAATCCAGAATCAATATCAAATTGATTTCCCTCAAACTTTTTACTGCATTTGAATTTTAAAAACTCATTTTTACTAAAAACCCTAAAAACATATCTATAAAAATTTCCCATATAATTATTGTATTTTATTTCTTAACAACTCTATAGTTTTTTTCACACCATAAAATTTTATAAAAGAGCCTAGTCTTGGGCCTTGATCTTGACCAAGAATTACCTGATAAAAAGCAGAAAACCAATCTTTCAAATTGTCAAAATTCAACTCCATTCCTATATCGTAAATCTTTGTTTGTATATCTTCTGCCTCACATTTCTCTTCAATTGATTCCAAGACTTTTATCAATTTTTCAAACCCAACCCTTTCTTTTTCATTTGGCATTCTATATTTCTTGTTAGGCAAAACAAAACCTTTGTAATACTCAACACCATGTTCAAGAAGATCTTGAATAAGTGGAAAATCTTCCCTGTCGATACCTTTGTAATAATTTTCGATGAAACTCCATAAAATATCTGAGGAATCTGCATTACAAACATTTGCAAGATTTAATATCATATTATAAGAAAAATTTTCAAGTACCTTAAAATCTTCTCTGGAATTCATAAACCAGATTGGACTCTCTATTTTTTGGTCATCATTCATTTTTTCATAATCTTTTCTTAACCTTAAATAATCATCTGTCATTTTAGGTATAATATCGAAATACAATCTTTTTGCCCTTGTTGGATTTTGAAACATAAATAGCTCTAAACTTTGCAAAATAGAAAACTTTAACCAATCCTCAACTGATATTCCATTGCCAATCGATTTTGAAATTTTTTCTCCTTTTTCGTCAAGAAATAATTCATAAGTAAAATTATTTGGTGGTTTGCCACCGATTACTCTATTAATCTTACTCGATAAAATAAAGGATTCGATTAAGTCTTTACCATTCATCTCATAATCAACACCCAGCACAAACCATCTCATTGCCCAATCAACCTTCCATTGAAGTTTACACTCGCCGTTTAAAATGGATGAGGATTCTTTTGAATTAGTGTTAGGGTTAAAATATTCTATTCTTTTATTTTGTTTATCTATTTTTTCAATCTTAACCTGTAATACTTTTCCAGATTTCGGACATATTGGTAAAAAAGGAGAGTATGTTTCTCTTCTTTCTTTACCCAAAGTAGGTAATATTATATTTAAAATTTGATCGTAATTTTTTAGGATTGCCTCCAAGCCAAAATTGAAATCTCCATTTTTGTAATGGTCAGTTGATGACTTGAATTCGAAGTCAAAATTAAAATTTTTCAAAAAGTCTTTTAACTTCTGATTATTATGATCAGAAAAACTGTTAAATCTTTGAAAAGGATCTGGTATAGCTGACAAAGGTTTATCCAAGTTTTTTTCAATCATTTCTTGATTTGGAATATTCTGAGGAACCTTCCTCAAGCCATCCATATCATCTGAAAAAACATACAATTTTGTTGGTATTCTGGAAATTTTCTTGAAAGCCTTGATAACCATCGATGTTCTTAAAACTTCTCCAAAGGTTCCAATATGTGGGAGTCCTGAGGGACCATACCCCGTCTGAAATATACATATTTCTTTTTTTGTAACTTCAAGTCTTTTAATAAGTTTTTTAGCTTCCAAAAAAGGCCAAAGTTTAGAATTAATCTCTTCCATGATAATTTATAAACTATTCAGTTTGAAACTATTATCAAGTATAAAAAAAATATAATAAACACTATTTTTTTGTACTTTATTAAATTAAACAAATTTATATTGTAATATTTTTTTTTCTGTATTATTTTAGAAATAAATTAAGGATTCTATATTGTGAAAAAACTTAAAGGAGATTCATTCTTGTTATCTGCAAATGACTTACTATCAGGAAAAGTTGTCTTTTATAATAAAAGTGGATGGACAACAAAATCATGTGAGGCGCAAAAAATAAATAAGAGAGATATCTTAAAGTATAACAAAATTATAGAAGAAGAAGAGATGAAATGCCTTATTGTTTCTCCTGTATTTATAGAACTCGATGAATCTGGGCAAATCAAAACACTGAGAGACAAAATTAGAAACTCAGGTATAACTTTCAAAATTAAATAGCCATGTACAAGTATTCAGAAAAAGATAAAAAGATAATAGCTGGAAGAATCAAACAATTCAGAAATCAAGTGCAAAGAAGAGTTAATGGCAAAATAAACGAGGAAGAATTTAAACCACTTAGACTCATGAATGGCCTTTATCTGCAGTTACATGCATACATGCTTAGGATTGCAATCCCATATGGGGAACTTTCATCAACACAACTTAGAAAACTTGCACAAATTGCAAATAAATATGATAGAGGATATGGCCATTTTACAACTAGACAAAATATTCAATTTAATTGGCCTAAATTAACTGATGTTCCTGATATTTTAGATGAATTATCAAAAGTTGAAATGCATGCTATTCAAACATCAGGAAATTGTATAAGAAACATCTCTGCAGATCATCTAGCTGGAATAACAAATGAGGAAGTAGAAGATCCAAGACCATGGTGCGAAATAATTCGAAAATGGTCTACTTTTCATCCTGAGTTTTCTTTTTTACCTAGAAAATTTAAAATAGCTATCACAGGATGCGAAAACGATAGAGCAGCAATTCTTGTCCATGACATCGGACTAAGATTAGTAAAAAAAAACTCTGATATTGGTTTCCAAGTTTTTGTGGGAGGCGGGCAAGGTCGAACACCTCATATAGCAAAAAAAATCAACGATTTTCTATTAAAAAAAGACTTACTAAACTATTTAGAAGCTATTTTAACGACGTACAACCAATTAGGAAGAAGAGACAATATCTATAAAGCAAGAATAAAAATCTTAGTTAATGAAATTGGTATTGAAAAATTTAAGACATTAGTAGATGAAAACTTTCTAAAACTTTCAAACAAGATGTTAGAATTAAATAATGAAACTATTAAAAATATTTTAAAATTTTTTGAGTTACCAGATGTCAAACCGACAAAGGAAATTATTCCAATCTCTAAAAATCAGGAATTTAACAATTGGGTTAAACAAAATACCATTCCTCACAAAATAGCAGGAAATACAATTGTTTCAATATCTCTAAAACCTAGAGGTAAACCACCTGGTGATGCTAACAGTAAACAAATGTTTGAATTAGCAAATATTTCAGATAGTTTTTCAAAAGGGGAAATTAGGGTTACTCACGAACAAAACCTTGTCTTACCCCACGTCAAAAATGGTGAGATTTATAAACTTTGGAGTAAGTTGAATAAATTAGGACTTGCAACCCCTAATATTGATTTAATAACAGATACGATCTGCTGTCCTGGCATGGATTATTGTGCACTAGCCACAGCGAGATCAATTCCAGTTTCTCAAAAAATCAGCAGTTTTTTTAAAGATTATGTTGATCAAAAAAAAATTGGTAATATTAAAATTAAAATATCAGGGTGTATTAATGCGTGTGGGCATCACCACGTAGGAAACATTGGAATCTTGGGCCTAGACAGAAATGGAGAAGAGTTTTACCAAATCACTTTGGGTGGTTCATCAAAACAAGATGCTTCAATAGGACAAATTGTTGGGCCATCTTTTTCTAAAAACAATCTAATCAAGGCATTAGAAAAAATTTTGAAAACTTATGAAAAAAATAAATCCCATGATAAAGATGATTTTATGACGGTTTTCAAAAGAATTGGCCTAGATGAATTTAAAAAAGATCTTTATGATAATATTGGAAAAGCAAACTGAAAAAAAAAACCTATACCATAGAATTTCTCAAAATGAATTCTCCGAATGTAAAATAAATTCCTTATCAATGTTGAGCCTGGATCAATTTATAAAGGCTGAAAATATTATAAAAAAAAAAGATATAAAACTTGGAATTTTTCTAGATTCAGACCAAAGTCTCGATTTTATTTCAGATAAATTGAAATCATTATCAATAATTCAAATTAACTTTAAATCATTTAAAGACGGAAGACCATTTTCTATGGCAAAAAAATTGAGGAAATATTATCTTTACGAAGGCGAAATTAGAGCCTCTGGATATATATTACCTGATCAATATGTGTTTTTGTTAAGATGCGGCTTCAGCACTGTTGAAATAGATGGAGATGATAAGGAAGATTGGATTGAATTGTATGAAATGGATGAAGGTTTATACTACCAACCTTAAGTAGAATCCTATATATAACAAAGGACTCTACTTAAAAATATTTAAATTGAAGAGCGTATTGGTTGATATTAGAAACCCATGTCTCCGCCCATGCCACCCATGCCGCCCATGCCACCCATGCCGCCAGCTCCAGGCATTGGAGGCATTGGCTCTTTGGCTTCAGGCATTTCAGCAACCATCGCCTCAGTAGTCAATAGTAGCCCAGCTATGGAAGATGCATTCTCTAGTGCTGTTCTCACAACCTTAACTGGATCAATGATTCCGGATTTAACCAAATCAGTGTAGGTTTCCGTTTGTGCATCGAACCCATGATTGTTATCCTTTTGTTCAAGAAGCTTACCAATAACAATTGACCCTTCGACGCCAGCATTTTCAGCTATTTGTCTAGCAGGAGCTTCAAGTGCTTTTCTAATGATATCGATACCAGCTTCTTGATCAGGATTCTTACCTTTGAGTCCTTCGAGAGACTTTTTAGAATAAAGCAATGCTGTTCCACCTCCTGGAACTATTCCTTCTTCTACGGCTGCTCTTGTTGCATTCAATGCATCGTCAACTCGATCTTTTCTTTCTTTGACTTCTACCTCAGTCGAACCACCAACATTTATTACAGCAACTCCCCCAGAAAGTTTAGCAAGTCTTTCCTGCAATTTTTCTTTATCATAATCGGATGTTGTCGATTCAATTTGAGTTTTAATTTGTTCGCATCTTGCTTTTACGTCAGAAGAGCTTCCACCGCCACTTACTACGGTCGTATCTTCTTTATCTATTCTAACTTTTTTACAAGTTCCTAGATCTTGGATTCCGACATTTTCAAGCTTTATGCCAAGCTCTTCACTTATTACTTGACCTCCAGTTAAAATTGCAAGATCCTCTAACATGGCTTTGCGTCTATCTCCAAAACCTGGGGCTTTAACCGCAGCCACTTTCAAACCACCTCTGAGCTTGTTTACAACTAACGTTGCAAGTGCTTCACCCTCTACATCTTCAGCGATGATAAGTAATGGTTTACCAGACTTTACCACAGCTTCAAGCAATGGGAGAAGATCCTGAAGATTTGATAATTTTCCTTCATTTAAAAGAATGAAAGGATCTTCAAATTCACATATCATTTTTTCAGCATCTGTTATAAAATAAGGTGACAGGTAACCTCTATCAAATTGCATACCTTCTGTTGTTTCTAACGTGGTATCTCTGGTTTTAGATTCTTCAACAGTTATTACTCCGTCACGACCTACTTTATCCATGGCCTCAGAGATTTTATTACCAATTTCTTCTTCACCGTTAGCTGAAATGGTTCCAACCTGTGCAATTTCTCCAGATGAACCTAGTTTTTTTGCTTTTGATTTTAAGTCACTAAGAACTTTGTCTACTGCTAAATCAATTCCTCTTTTTAAATCCATAGGGTTCATCCCAGATGTTACGGCTTTAGCTCCTTGTTTAACGATTGCTTGTGCTAAAACAGTAGCTGTTGTTGTTCCGTCCCCAGCTGAGTCAGAACTTTTGTTAGCAACCTCTTTAACCATTTGCGCACCCATATTCTCGAACTTATCTCTCAATTCTATTTCTTTTGCTACAGAAACTCCGTCTTTTGTAACTCTAGGTGCACCGAAAGATTTGTCCAAAATTACATTTCTTCCTTTTGGGCCAAGTGTTACTTTAACGGCATTGGCTAGCGCATCAACACCAGAAATCATTAAATCACGTGCGTCTGAACCATAAGATATTTTTTTTGCTGACATTTTTTTACTCCTTAATAATTAATTAATTTAAAATTCCCATTATGTCTGATTCCTTCATTATTAGAAGATCCTGACCATCAAGCTTCACCTCTGTCCCAGACCATTTTCCAAACAGAATTTTGTCGCCAGATTTTACATGCATAGGTTTAGTTTTACCGTCTTCCATCATTTCTCCAGGTCCAACGGCTAGAACCTCTCCTTCACTTGGTTTTTCCTTTGCTGTATCAGGTATTATGATTCCACCTGCGGATTTCTCATCACTATCAATGCGTTTAACTACCACTCTGTCATGTAACGGTTTAAATTTCATAAAAAACTCCTTTTTAAAGTATAAAATGATGGTGATTTATTAGCACTCACCTCTTATGAGTGCTAAAATAATAATTTTTTAATAGTTGTCAAGTAATTATTTTTTCAAAAATGAAATTCATTTTCTATGTAACTCTCTAACCTTCTTACACTTTCTTCTACCTTTTCCTTTGATGTATCTATAACTAAATTTGGTTTTTCTGGCTCTTCATATGGTGATGATATTCCTGTGAAGTTTGTAATCTCACCTCTGAGCGCTTTCGCATAAAGGCCCTTAACATCTCTCTCTTTGCAAACTTCAACTGATGCTTTTATATAAATCTCTCTGAATAGCTCTGGCCTAATATCTCTTGCTCGTTTTCTTTCACTTCTATAGGGAGATATCAACGATACCAAAACAATAAAACCAGCTTGAGTAAATAATTTGGCAACCTCCGCTGTCCTTCTAATATTTTCTGTTCTGTCTTCTGGAGAAAATGCTAAGTTCTTATTGAGTCCTATTCTTAAGTTATCACCATCAAGTGAAAAGACATTATAATTTTTTTTAAATAAATTTTTCTCCACATTTTTAGAAATTGTACTCTTCCCAGATCCAGAAAGACCAGTAAGCCAAACAATACCTGGCCTATGCTTAAACTTAATTGATCTATCAATCTCACTTACAGAAAAGTTTACTGGAACAATATTTTTCGTAGTGTCTTCATTCTTTTCTCTTTGATCTGGATAGTTTTTTGAATCTATAATCCCTCCGGCGACAATTTCTTCGTCATCAAGCAGACAAAATCGAGCAGTTGACTTGTTGAAGCCATAATCATCCAAAGGTATTAATTGATGAGAATGAATCACAACTTCACAAATATCATTTTTTTTTATATTTTTAGATTTTTTAAAATTAAGATTTTCCGTATCTAAAATATTTTTAATTTCTTTAATTGTAACTAGATATTCACCGGTATTAATTTTCATCAAATATTTTTTATCAAATAGTATCTTTTTCTCTGCTAACCAAAAAATGTTAGATTCAAATCGATTCATTAGCTTCGGAGGTCTGATCGTATCTGATGCCAAATTTCCTTTATCAACAAAAATTTGTTCATCGAGTGTTATTCCTACGCAATCACCTCTTTGATATTCTTTTTCTGCTTTAGGCCATGCCTCAAGAGTTTTTATTTTAACACGTTCATTAGATGGCAAAAAAATTAAATCTTTTCCTTTTGATAATTTACCAAGCTCAATTTTACCAACTATTACCCTCTTACCATCCACCCTGTAGATATCCTGAACTGGAAATCTTAAAAATTCCGAATTAAAATTTTTTGAAATATCGTAGCTGTCGAGCACATCTATGAATGTTTCACCAGTATACCAATTCATTTTATCACTTTTATTGGATATGTTGTCACCCAGCTTTGCAGATACTGGAATTGAATCATAACAATGGACTTCTATATCATTTAAGTAACTTTCTAGATTTAATTTAATTTTTTTAAATTTACTTTCACTATAATTTATCAAATCCATTTTATTGTAAACTGTAATTACGGTGTCTATGCCTAAAAGTTTTAGTAGATAGGCATGTTTTTTTGTTTGTTGTTTTATACCTTCATTTACATCAACAATTAAAACAGCAATATCAGCTGATGAGGCCCCTGTTATCATGTTTCTTATAAACTCTTTATGACCCGGCGAATCAATAAAAACATATTTCCTAACCTTAGTTTTAAAGAAAATTCTGGTTGTATCAATTGTTATGCCCTGATCTCTTTCATCCTGAAGGGCGTCAAGCAAGAATGCATACTCAAAGTCTATACCTCTCTTTTCACTGGCTTGCTTCAGTTCAAGAACTCTTTCTTCATTTATCTCTTTAATATCATGTAAAAACCTGCCGATAAATGACGATTTTCCGTGGTCCACATGGCCGACAATTACAATCTTAGGCATCTCGGATGATTCAAAAATCATTTACATATACCCAGCTGACCTTAATCTCTCAAAAACATTTTCATCCTCATGATCCATAGCTCTTCCAGATCTCTCAGATATTTTACTAACTTGTAATTCCCTAATTATTTCATCAACAGTCTTTGCTGAACTTTTTACAGGAAAAGTAATGTCTTTATCCCCAAGAGATCTGTATCTTTTTCCATTCTTTGCAAAATATAAATCAACTACAGGTATATTTTCGTCTTTAATATATTGCCAAATATCTAGCTCAGTCCATCCTAATAGGGGGTGTATTCTTATGTGAACAGATTCAGGATAGTTAAAGTTGGATTGATCCCAGAATTCAGGTGGTTGATTTTTGACATCCCAATTTCCAAATTCATCACGCGGACTGAAAACTCTCTCTTTTGCTCTAGTGCCCTGTTCATCTCTTCTGATACCAGCAAAAATTCCCTTAAATTTATTTTTTTTTAAAATATTTTTCAATCCACTGGTTTTTCTTGCAGCTGATCTTGCTGCAGGAGGAAGCGATGGGTCAATCTGACTTAGTGAAGGGCATTTTCCCTTTATGAGATTTACCTTCCATTTCTTTACAAACTTATCTCTGAAGGAATACATCTGTTGAAATTTCTTTCCAGTATCAACATGAATTAAGGGAAATGGAATTTTGCCTAGAAACGCTTTGAAGGCCAACCAAACCATAACATTTGAATCTTTACCAAGTGACCAAAGCATTGCTATATTAGGGATAGACCTATGAGCTTGACGCATAATATAAATACTTTCATTTTCCAATGTTCTTATGTTTTTATTCATTTTATTTATTTCGAGTGAAATGAATTCCACATTCTGTTTTGTTATTGTTAAACCACCTACCCGATCTAATTTTGTCTGTGTTGGGAGTTTTTTTGGTACAATGAGTGCAACCTATTGAAAAAAATCCTTTTCTAAACAAAGGATGTCTATCGATAGATTCTTCTCGGAAATATGAATTTACATAATGTCTGCTAACATTAGCTAGTGGATTTATCACTATTTTATTATTTACGATTTCAACTATTGGCAAGTTTTTTCTCTCATTGTCATGATATGATTTTTTTCCAGATATCCAGGCATCGAAATTATTTAGCTCTCTTTGTAATGGCATAACTTTTCTAATATTACAACATTTATCTTGTTCAGTTTTCCACAATATATTTTTATTATCTTCAAGAAAAAGATCATTCTTATCAGGAAATATTTCTTTAAGATTTTTAAGGTCGAATCTATCTAATAAATAGTCCTTGTACTGATGCGTCTCTTTAAACAAGAATTTTGTATTAATTAAAATAACTTGAAGATTTTTATCTATCTTTGAAATCATATGAAGAATAATGGCTGACTCTGTTCCAAATGAGCAAACATAAGTAATCTTCTTTTTAAAAAATTTTCTTATTGATTCCTCAAGAACTTCAAACGGGGTTAAATCTTTAAAAAAATTATTTAGTTTAATCAGTAAATTATTGTTAATTTCCATCATTATTTATTAAGTACATTAAAGACTATTTGTCAATAACTTATGTAAAATAAAAATAACTACACATAATTTATGTATTTTATTTTTAATTTTAAGAATTATTAATATATTATGCACATGAAAATGAGAATTAACAAAATGGTCTGGTTAGGCATCAACCTGATGATGATAATAATAATGGTGATAATAGGCGGGTTAACAAGACTCACTGATTCTGGCCTATCAATGACTAACTGGAATCTTTTGTTAGGCATTATCCCTCCAATCAGTGAGTCTGAATGGCAATATACTTTTGATTTATATAAACAATATCCAGAATTTAAATTAAAAAACTCTGGCATGACTTTAGTTGAGTTTAAGAAAATATTTTTCTGGGAATACCTTCATCGTATATGGGGAAGGCTAATAGGTCTCACCTTCTTCATACCACTTATCTTCTTATGGATTAAAGGAGCGTTTAATCGTGGAGAGAAAAAACTACTTGTAATTCTTTCGCTTTTAGGATGCTTTCAGGCATTTATGGGCTGGTTTATGGTTAAAAGTGGTTTGATCGATAAACCCGATGTTAGCCATTTTAGACTTTCAGCTCACCTTGTTACTGCTTTCGCAATATATTCCTTGCTTTTGTATTTTTTTTGGATGAACTTCTTATCTATTAAGTTAAACAATCCTAATAATAAAATACCAAGAATGAAAAGTCACAAATTTAATTTTTACATTACACTTTGTTTATTATTCCTAACAATTTCAGCAGGTGCATGGGTTTCTGGAACAGAGGCAGGGCTTTCGTATAATAATTTTCCTTTGATGGGTGATGGTTTTCTACCACCTATACTGTTTTCAGAACATACTTATACTTTTTATTCACTTCTTAACGATCAAGGGTTTTTACAATTCTCACATAGACTACTTGCGACCTTCACACTATTGTTTACACTCCACACAATATTTCGAGCAAACAAAGATAATTTCTTTAACGAATTTAAGATTATATTTTACTTTTTATTAGCGATGATAATATTGCAGTACACCATTGGAATTTTAATTTTAAAACTTTATGTTCCAATGCTTTTAGCACTAATGCATCAGCTTGGATCATTAATAATTTTATCATTGATTGTAATATCTATTTGTCAGGCTAAAAAAAAAGAGGTGTAAACACCTCTTTTTTTACGAATTACCTGAAAATAATTTTAAAAATTTTTTACAATTGAAAATGATATTTCGTCTGCTTCTAATTCATTTGCGTATCCGTCGATTGTAGTATAATTTAGACCTAAATCTAGACCAAATACACTCGTCGAGATAGAAGCTATGTAATCTGTATATTGATTCATTCCTTCATCATCAGCACCAGTAAACCCTGCTCCACCTGATATTGTAAAAGGGGTATTAGGTACTGCGATTTCAATACTTACATTTTGATAATCATAATCTCCCTGCTGGAAACCGTTGGGAGAATATCCATAATAGTAGGAAATACCAATATCAGTTATTGGGTTGGGAACTGCTAAGCTCACTGAACCGTAATATTCAAAAAAGTCAACATTTCGAGCACCATTAGCAGTATTTTCGTCTGTCATACCTGGATAATCGTAATATAGAAAACCTGCATCCCATGAAAGAAAATCTTCTAAAAATGGAACTGCGCCTGTAAATCCGCCATAATAATCTAGTTCATTACCTGAGAGTGTATTCGTTCCTCCAGAAACGTTAGAACCCCAAAATCCAACATATGCATCGATGTATGTATCTATAAGCGTAACGCCATAATCTAATCCGCCCTGTACAGCAGATTGACCGTCGTTTTGTTGCTCACCTCTCCAAATATACTGTGAATAATAACCAACATTTGCAGAAATTGATCCAAAAGGTAATTCCTCAGGAAACTCGAATGATTTGGCCGGTTTCACGAATAGAAATGAAATAGTTATTGCGCTAGCAGTTATAAATTTCTTTAACATTGCAAGTCCTTTCCTAAAATAATTGCATAAATGATTACAAATTAGGCAATTTAGTAATGTGTATAATAATTAATCATATTTAACAAATATTACATTATGTTTGTTAAAGCAAGAATTAACGATAAAAAGTTTATAAAAAGTTTATTTTGTTGTTTTTATACAACTGTGTTGTTTTTAGATAGATTGTTAAAAATATTTAAATTAGAATTCTGAAATCAAAACTATGAATATTTATCTCATTACCTCGTATATCTCCTTATTAATTTGGATATATTTATTGTTGATACACGGAAGAGCAAAGATTACGGATAAAAATGTGTTTTGGTTAAGCAATATTATGTTTGAGAAACATATAAAGGAAATTAAAAAAGAAAAAAACAATGATAAAGTCTGTGTTATAATTCCAGCTAGAAACGAAGAAAAAACTATAAATAAAACTCTATCTTCCATCAAAAATCAGAGTTATAAAAATATTGATATCATTGTTATTAATGATAATAGTTCAGATCGAACATCAAATATTGTAAATCAATTTAAACAAGGTTTTAAAAAAATTATTTTGTTAAATGGCAAAAACCTACCTTCAAATTGGGTTGGTAAAACCTGGGCATTAAAACAAGGTGTGGATTATGCAAATAAAAAGAATTTTTCATACTATATATTTATGGACTCTGACATTGTTATTAAAAAAGATGTAATACAAAATATTATTTCCTTTATAAAAGAAAAAAATTTCTTAATGGTATCATTAATGGCTAAGTTGAATTGTTCCTCAAAGTGGGAAAGAGTATTAATACCTGCATTTATTTATTTTTTTCAAAAACTTTATCCATTTAATTTAGTGAATACGTTTGATTCTAAAATTTCAGCAGCTGCTGGGGGGTTTATTCTCTGTAGGGCCTCAATATTTCAAAAAGAAAATCAGTATAATAAAATTAAAAATAAATTAATTGATGATTGTAATTTAGCAAAATTATTAAAAAAAAATGGTAAAATATGGCTGGGATTAACAAATCAGGTTTTAAGTAAAAGGAAGTATAAAAATGTGGGTGATGTCTGGAAAATGGTTTCTCGAACAGCTTTTGAACAATTAGGTCATTCATTTCTTTTAGTTTTTATAACTGTTATTGGCCTCTTCATTATTTATTTGTTCCCATGTATTGTAATCTTCACGTCAGCATTTATTTTTGAATTTTACAAATTTAATACAGAAATTTTGATAATCAACATCATTTCGCTTATTGCAATGAATATAATTTATTATCCTACTATTAGATTCTATAGGTTGAAAATTTATTATGTATTCACACTCCCATTTTCTGCATTGCTTTACGTAATGATGACATTATCATCTGCTCTGAACCACTTATCAAATACAGGAAATAATTGGAAAGGAAGACGATATTAAAATTAACCAAAAGACCATCGCAAGATATCTCTCTGGAAAAAGCTTTAGAAATGAAAATTTTCCAGTTGCCTCCTTAATTATCGGACAAGAGATTAAAAGATTTATAAGAATTTTTTATTTTTTTGCCAGAACAGCTGATGATATTGCAGATCATCCTTTATTAGAATCAAAAAAAAAACTAAAAATTTTAAATTTCTTTGATTCTTTAATTCAAAATGAAATCAAATCAGATATCTTGATATTGAATAATTTAATTTCAATTTTCGAAGATTTAAATTTTGCGAAAAAATATTCAAGAAACCTTCTCAGAGCATTTAAGTTAGATGCAAAAAAAAAAAGATATAAAAATTGGTCTGAGCTGATTTATTACTGTAAATATTCAGCAAATCCAGTTGGAAGATTCTTCATAAATGTGAGTTATCAAAAAAGCAAAAAAAAAAAATTTGTTAATAAAGAAAAAATTTTTAATTCCAGTGATAATTTATGTACATCTCTTCAAATTATTAATCATCTCCAAGACTGTAAAGATGACTTTAAAGAACTTGACAGAGTTTACTTGCCCGAATCTCTTTTTCAAAAATATTCACTTGAAATAAAGACCTTAGACAAGCAAAAATCACCTGAAAAATTTATTAAATTAAAAAACGAAATTGTACTAAAAACTGAAAAATTACTGAATAATTCAAAAGAAGGGTTAAAATTGATCGATATTTGGAGATTAAAAAAAGAAACTCTAATTATATTAAATATTGCCAAAAGATTGTGTTTTCTGATAAAAAATAATGATCCATTAGAAAAAAAAATAAAATTATCACGTATTGATTTGATTTTTTGTTTTTTAAAAGGAATAATATGGGATTAGAGTTAATTTCTAAATGTGAAAGTGTAAAAAATGAAACTCCAGACTACTCTCTTAGATAAAGTTAAATATCCGAAAGATTTAAAGTCATTAAATGACAGTCAACTAAAAATCTTGTGTAAAGAACTCAGAAGTGAAGTTGTTGATGCTGTTTCAGTTACAGGGGGTCACCTAGGGGCTGGGCTGGGTGTGGTTGAGTTAACTATCGCGATTCATAGTGTCTTCAACACACCAAAAGATAAGTTGATATGGGATGTGGGGCATCAATGTTATCCGCACAAAGTCATAACTGGCAGAAGAAACAAAATAAGAACTATAAGACAGCCTGGAGGATTGTACGGTTTTACTAAAAGATCTGAAAGTGATTACGATCCTTTTGGAGCTGCTCATTCCTCGACGTCAATATCTGCAGGATTGGGTATGGCAGTAGCTAGAGATCTAAAAAAGGAAGATCATAATGTTATATGTGTGATTGGTGATGGAGCGATTAGTGCAGGCATGGCCTACGAAGCAATGAATAATGCAGGTTCTATGAATGCAAGGCTTATTGTAATACTAAATGATAATGATATGTCAATTGCTCCGCCAGTCGGAGCAATGAGTGCATATCTGTCAAGATTACTATCAACAAAGACCTTTCAATCTGCAAGAACTTTAGCAAAACATATGGCAAAGAAATTTCCAAAGAGTTTTCAAAATATGGCAGCAAAAGCAGATGAATATGTAAGAGGAATGGTTACTGGTGGCACATTATTCGAAGAGTTAGGCTTCTTTTATTTAGGCCCAATTGATGGCCATAATTTAGATCATTTATTACCTGTCCTCAGGAATTTAGAAAAATCAAAGTGGGACGGACCAGTATTTCTCCATGTTGTAACAAAGAAAGGTTACGGATATGAACCAGCTGAAAAGTCTGAGGATAAATATCACGGAGTTAGCAAATTTAACGTTGTAACTGGTGAACAAGTAAAATCTTCTTCAAAGATCCCAAGCTACACCAAAGTTTTTGCAGAAGCACTCATTAAGCAAGCAAAAAAAGACAAATCAATTGTTGCTATCACTGCAGCGATGCCCTCAGGAACAGGCATAGATCTTTTTCAAAAAGCACACCCCACCCGAACGTTTGATGTAGGTATAGCGGAACAACACGCCGTAACGTTCGCCGCTGGATTGGCATCTAGAGGGATGAAACCCTATGCTACAATTTATTCTACTTTTCTCCAACGTGCTTATGATCAGGTGGTACATGATGTTGCAATTCAATCTTTACCTGTTAGATTTGCAATCGATAGAGCGGGTCAGGTTGGGGCTGATGGAGCAACACATGCCGGATCATTTGATTTAGCTTATCTATGTACCCTCCCAAATTTTATAGTTATGGCACCTAGTGATGAGAATGAGCTTTGCAATAGCATAGCCACATCAACTACCATAAATGATAAACCATCGGCATTCAGATACCCCAGGGGTGAAGGCATTGGTGTGAAAATAAGCGACCAACCAGAATTGTGGAAAATTGGAAAAGGGAGAATCATTCATGAGGGAAATAAAATATGTATATTATCTCTTGGTACAAGACTTAAGGATTCGATTCAAGCATCAGAAATTTTAGCTTCATATGGTTTAGCCACTACCGTCGCAGATGCAAGATTCGCCAAACCAATTGATCAGTTACTTATAACTCAGCTAGCCAGAGACCATGAGGTTTTGCTAACAGTTGAGGAGGGTTCTATTGGGGGTTTCTCAGCTCAGGTTATGTCTTTTCTTGCTAAATCTGGGGCTCTTGACAAGGGGCTAAAATTTAGACCAATATTCTTTCCAGATAAGTTTATTAATCATGGAAAACCTGAGCAACAGAACATTGAATGTGGCGTTGATGTAGATAATATTGTAAAAACTGCTCTGGGAGCTCTTGGAATTACCTATCCAAGCAAAATCTCATTAGAAAGAGCATAATTCTATCTAACTCCGAAATGTTAGTAGATGATCAAATTGCAGTTCAAAAAATTGTAAAAAATTCAGGATCTTCATTTTTTTGGGGAATGAAAATTTTAAATCCTCCTAAAAAAAGAGCTATGTTTTCAATTTACGCTTTTTGCAGGATTGTAGATGATATTGCTGATGATTTAGAAAACATCAAAGTAAAAAAAAACAAACTAATGGCATGGAAGAAAAAAATTGAAGATATCTATCAAGACAAAAAAGTTAAATCAAGTATCGAAAAAGAGCTGAAATACTCAATTCAAACATTTAAACTAAAGAAGTTAGACTTTTTAGCGATTCTTGACGGAATGATGATGGATGCAGAAAAAAATATAAAATTTCCTACTAAGAAAGAATTAAATTTATATTGTGATAGAGTAGCTGTAGCGGTTGGTTATTTATCAATTAAAATTTTTGGACTATCCAATAAAGAAAAGAAATATGCTTTTTATCTCGGAAGAGCTTTTCAATTAACAAATATAGTCAGAGACTTTTATGAAGATTTAAATCGAGGTAGATGTTATATTTCTTCTGATTATTTTGCTAAATATGGTATAAGAAAAAATCTTATGACAATTTCAAATGAACCAAAATTACAAAATATTTTTCAGGATATCCTTAACGAAGCACACGAATATTATGAAAAATCTTTAAGAGAATCTAAAAAAATTAATAAAAAAAAAAATTATTGCATCTGAAATAATGAAAGCTTTTTACAGAGCCATACATTCAAAAATGTTCAATAAACGAATAAACATAAAAAAAAAAATAAAATTAAACTCGATCGAAAAAATTAATATACTATTTTTATTTTTTTTTAGGTATTAAGTTTTGAAAAACGTATACATAGTTGGAGCTGGACTATCAGGCTTATCTGCCGCAATTCACGCTGTGGTTAAAAACTTTAACGTTCAATTATATGAATCTTCAAACTTAATTGGAGGAAGGTGCAGATCATTCTTCGATAATAAATTAGGTATAGAAATAGATAATGGGAATCATCTTGTGTTCTCAGCTAACGAAAACTTTTATGAGCTCTGTGCAATCGTGGGTTCTGTTAACAAGATAGATATCCTACCTCCAGATCTAAATTTTTTTGATATTAAAGAAAATTTATATTGGAATCTTGATTTTAGAAAAATAAATATTCTTAAAATGTTTGGAGAAACTGAAAATTTAATTCCACGGACTAATTTAATTCATTATCTATCTATTCTAAAATTTTTGTTTGTTAACAGACAACACACAGTTTCACAAATAGTTGGAAACTCAAAGATATTTAAAACATTTTGGGATCCTTTAACTCTTGGTGTAATGAATACCTCGAGTAATTATGCATCAGCAAAAATTTTGTCAAATGTCTTAAAAAAAACAATATTCAAAGGTCATAATTATTGTAAAATTTATCAACCTAAAGAAAATTGGAACGATACGATAATCAACCCTTGTATAAATTTCCTAGAAAAAAAAGGTTGTGATGTAAAATTAAAAAAAAGACTAAAAAAATTAGATGTGTTTGATGATTTTGTATCTACACTGTATTTCGACGATAAAAACATTAAAATTAAAAGAGAAGATTTAGTTATCATGGCAATACCCCCCTCAAATCTAAAGAAATTATTTCCAAGCATTGAAGTGCCAACAGAATATAACTCTATTGTTAATGTTCACTTTAATATTCCTAAATCCTTAAAAAAACCTTTTAAAAAAAAAATTGTTGGATTTATAAATACAAGTTCACATTGGCTTTTCTTAAAAAAAAATCACATGTCCGTTACAATAAGTGATGCAAATTCCTTCAATAATTTTGACTCACAAGAAATCGCTAATAACATATGGAAAGAAATTTGTAGTTATATGAAAATCAATATTCCAATCCCGGAGTTTCAGGTTGTTAAAGAAAAAAAAGCAACAGTTATTCAATCTCCAAGCAATTTCAATATTGTTAAAAGATTAACTGGTCTTCCAAAGAATCTAAAGATATCTGGAGATTGGACACAAAGTGAACTTCCTTGTACGATTGAGGGATCCATATTATCTGGGAAAAAATCATTAATTAACTAGACCTAAAATGAATAATTTGAAAAGTATATTAAATTCTAGCGAAAAACAATTTAAAAAACTTCTAGAAAACCAAAAGTCGAAAAAATTAAAAGAGGGTTGTTATGTTTATGAGCTTGAAGCAGATTCTACAATCTCTTCAGAATATATTTTGTTAATGCACTATTTAGGTAAGATTAATTTAAAGCTCCAAGATAAGATAGTTTCTTATCTTTTAGATAAACAAAATCAAAGCGGTGGATGGCCTCTCTTTTTTGATGGAGAAACAGATCTAAGTGCATCAGTTAAAGCATATTATGCACTAAAACTTTCGGGTATGAATGAAAAATCTAAACCAATTATTAAAGCAAGAAAATGCATAATAAATCTTGGAGGAGCTGAAAATGTAAATGTCTTCACTAAAATTTCTCTTGCACTTTTTGGACAAATTTCGTGGGACTCTATTCCATTCATGCCAATAGAAATAATGAAGTTTCCGCATTGGTTTCCTTTTAATATTTACAAGATTTCATATTGGTCTAGAACGGTCCTAGTGCCTCTTCTTTTAATAATGAATAGAAAACCACTTGCCTCAAATCCAAACAAAATTTCTATATCAGAGTTATTTTTAGATCCTGAGAATCAAAGAAGAAAATTAGACCTAGTTTCAAAAAAAAAAATTCTTTCTAAATTTTTTATTTTCTTAGACCATGGTGCGAGGAAATTATTCCCACTCTTTTCAAAAAAGTATAAGAAGGTTTGCGAAAATATGGCTTTAAATTGGACTTTTGAAAGATTAAATGGCGAGGATGGTTTGGGTGGAATATTTCCAGCAATGGTAAACTCCCTAATTGCTTTTCATACTGTTGATAAAGTTAAATATAATAATGAAATCAAAATTGCAAAAAAAGCAATTGATAGATTGATCATTGAAAAGAAAAACTATGCATATTGTCAACCATGCTTTTCTCCAGTTTGGGATACTGGATGGATGGGTATAGTAAAACTTGAAAATAACGATAATGTAGATGATCTAGTTAATTGGTTCTTGGAAAAAGAAATTAAGATAAAAGGAGATTGGGCATACAATAAAACAAACTTTAAAGCTGGCGGATGGGCTTTTCAATTTAACAATCCTTATTATCCTGACGTTGACGATACGGCATTAGTTGGAATGTTTCTAGAAAGATATAATAGAATTAAAAATAATAAATCTGTTATGAATGCAATAAGAAGAACTAGAAGATGGATAATATCTATGCAATCAAAAAATGGTGGATGGGGTGCATTTGATATTGACAATCAACATTATACGCTGAATTCTATTCCTTTTGCTGACCATGGAGCTCTTCTTGACCCTCCAACTGCAGATGTTTCAGCGAGATGTTTAAGTTTTCTTAAACAACTTAATGATCCGAAAGATTCAGAATCAATTAACAATGCAATAAAGTTTTTGGTTTCCGAACAAGAAAAAGATGGAAGTTGGTATGGAAGATGGGGAACTAATTATATATATGGAACATGGTCGGTTCTTTCAGCTCTGAATCTAGTTGAATTCAAAAATAAAAAAAAAGTAATTAATAAAGCAGTCAATTATTTAGTAAATATGCAAAGAAAAGATGGTGGATGGGGTGAAGATGGAAAATCTTATTATAAAGGTTTTGAAAATTTAAATAAAAAAAGCACTCCATCTCAAACAGCCTGGGCGTTAATGGGTCTTTTAGCAGCTGGAAAAATTGAAAGTGTAGAAGTCGAGAGAGGCTTGAAGTTTCTTACAAAAAAAAATTCTAAGTTTAAAGAAAATTACTTCACGGCAGTTGGATTTCCCAAAGTTTTTTATCTAAAATATCATGGTTATGCTGAGTATTTTCCTCTGCTTGCAATATCAAAAATAAAAAATCAATTAGAAAAGAATTCGATTTTTCCTAATTATGGAACATAAGAAAAAAAATAAGAAAATTGGTTTTATTTTTGGATTAAAAAGAGAGATGAAATTAGTTTCATATAAAAATAACAATATTATTTGTGTTTGTGGTTATGGCAAAGCATCAAAAAACGCGGCACAAGAATTAATAAAGTTAGGCGTGGACACTGTATTCAATTTTGGATTTGCAGGCTCCATATCTAACAACTTGAAAAATGGTGATGTCGTTTTTATTAATAAAATATTCAATGAAAAAAAAGAAAAACTTTCAATATTAAAATTTGATAAAGATTTATTAAGAAATCTAGAAAAAAATTTTAAGTTTTTTAAAGGCAATTTACTTACGGTTGATAAAATTGTGCCCAATAAAAGAGAAAAATTAAATCTGGTAAAAAAATTTAAGTCAATCTCAGTTATTGATATGGAAGCTTTTTATGTAAAAAAGGAACTTTTGAAAGCTAAAATTCCAATGGTGTCTATAAAGGTAATATTTGACGATCTCTCTTTTGATATTCCTTTGTTTATTCAAGAATGTATTAATGCCAATGGAGATCTTAAAATAGTAACTTTTTTGAAAAAGTTGCTGCTGAATCCACAAGCTATATCTGACCTTTTGAAGTTAAATACCAAGTTTTTAAAAAGTAGAGGGGTTCTTAAGAGGTTAATTAATAACTTATGAGACTAATTTCTGCTTTTTTTTGCTAAGTTACTTTTTGGGTTGATGGCTGCACCGGCAGAAGGTATAGGCGCATTGTTTGTTTCGTTCTGTTTCTGAGCGTGTAATTTCTTCATCATTTCGCTCACATGAGTATCATGGAAAAAGTCTGGGTCTCTGGATTTACTTATATCAATTTCTTGGGCCATCGCCCCATCCGTTTTCGGTCCTTTTAAAGCCACAGATGCAGCTTTGAATGGATTTTTAAAAACATCTGTTACAGCTGATGCTTCATAACCACAATGTGCCATACAATCTGAACACTTGTCATAGTTTCCGGTGCCATATTTATCCCATTCAGTATCATTCATAAGTTCATTAAAAGTTTTTGCATACCCTTCTCCAAGAAGATAACAAGGTTTTTGCCAACCGAAAATATTTCTTGTTGGATTTCCCCATGGAGTACATTTATAGGATTGGTTTCCAGCTAAGAAATCGAGATATAAACCTGAGTGACTAAAATCCCATTTCTTAAAATTTTCTGATTTAAAGACTTTTCTAAAGAAATTTTTGGTGTTGGATCTTTTTATAAAATGTTCCTGATCAGGTGCTCTTTCGTAAGCAAAACCAGGTGAAATTGTAATACCATCAACTTTTAGTTCGTCTGTAACATAGTTCAGAAATTTTGTTAACCCATCCTCTTCGGCTGTGTTAAAGATTGTGCAATTCACGTTGCATCTGAACCCTAAGGATTTTGCTTTTTTTATTGCAGATACGCACCTATCAAACACTCCATCTTGACAAACTGCTTTATCGTGCTCATCTTTCATCCCATCCAGATGAACTGACCATGTAAAATATGAACTGGGTTTATAATCAGAAAGTTTTTTTTCCATTAAAACTGCATTGGTGCAGAGGTATACAAATTTTTTTCTTTTAACAAGTTCCCTAACAATTTCTGGCATTTCTCTGTGGATTAGTGGCTCACCTCCGGGAATAGAAACTATGGGAGCTCCACATTCCTCTACAGAATCAATGCATTCCTGAGTTGAGAGCCTTTGGTTTAAAATCTCTTTGGGGTAATCAATCTTACCACATCCGGCGCATGCGAGGTTGCATCTAAAGAGGGGCTCTAACATCAAAACAAGTGGATATCTTGATCTCCCAAGAATTTTTTGTTTGAGTATGTAAGTACCAACTCTAATTTGTTGTATTAAAGGTATTCCCATTATTTATTTTTAAATTATTGTAACTTAAAAGTAAAGGCTAATTTAGAGCCTCTATATTTGTTAATTCTTTGGGAAGTTTAAAAACGATATTCTCTTCTATTCCTGGTCTTTTTTCAATCTTAATTTCCCTAAAAGATGAAATCCTTTTAATTACCTCTTTGACAAGTTCATCTGGTGTTGATGCGCCAGAGGAGATCCCAATTGACTCTACATTGTCGAACCAAGTTCTATCAAGATCGTCAGCTGTTTCAATTAGATAAGTATCCACTCCGGACTCTTCTCCTAAATCTCGCAGTCTATTTGAGTTAGAACTATTTTTTGCTCCTACAACTAAGATTAAATCTACATGATCAACAAGATCTCTCACGGCCGATTGTCTATTCTGGGTTGCATAACAAATATCTTTTACATCTGGTCCCTCTATTTCAGGGAATCTCTTTTTTAAAGCTTCAATTACTACTTTTGTATCGTCAACAGACAAGGTTGTTTGACTTATGTAAGATAGTTTCTTAGGATTCTTAACCTTTAACTTATAAACATCTTTCGTATTAGACACTAAATAAACATCTCCAGAAATTCTTCCCATGGTTCCCTCAACTTCAGGATGACCTTCGTGTCCAATCAGAATAACCTCATAACCTTTGGAAGAATATCGTTGGCCCTCTCTATGAACTTTCGCAACTAGAGGACAAGTCGCATCTAATACAGGAAGTTTTCTGTCATTTGCTGTATCTTCGATTTTCTGCGCAACACCGTGCGCACTGAAAATAGTTACTGCACCGGGAGGTATTTGATCAAGTTCTTGGACAAATATCGCACCTTTCGAACTCAAGTTATTTACAACTCTTTTATTATGGACTATTTCGTGTCTTACATAAACTGGAGGACCATATATTTTTAATGCCCTTTCAACAATTTCTATAGCTCTTTCAACACCTGCGCAGAATCCTCTTGGTTGCGCAAGAAAAACTTTCAAGGGCCTGAGTTCAGCTTTCATATCATCCATATTAAATTAATTAAAGTCCTTAAACCATAATACTGAATCTTTTATAGCATTTTTAACTGATCTAGGTCTATAACGAAGTTTCTTTTTTGCTTTATCCGAAGAAAAAAACATTTTTTTGGTAGACATCTTCAATCCATCAACAGTTAGAGATGGAGTTCTGTTTATAAAAAATTTAAAAATAAACTGATTTATATATGCTAATGGAAATAATACTCTTGGATCAATCTTTATCTTTACTTTTGCAACGGATCCATATTCGGAAATTAAATCAAGAAAATCCTTAAAATGTAAATTTTCTCCACCTAAAATATATTTTTCACCATAATTCCCAAATTTTAGAGCCAAAAAATGTCCCTCTGCAACATCGTCAACATGAACCAAATTCAGACCGGTATCAACGTAAGCAGGCATTTTTCCATTTAAAACATCCAGTATTATTCTTCCGGTTGGAGTTGGTTTGATATCACCAGGACCAATTGGTGTTGATGGATTAACGATTATGGCTTTAATTTTTTTTTTTTTTTGCAAATTTAAAAACAATGCTCTCAGCCAAATATTTTGACTTTTTATAGTCACCAACCATATTTTTGAAGTTAACATAAGTATCCTCATTTGATTCTTTGTTTTTGGATAACCCAAGAGTTGCAACACTTGATGTATAAATAAGTACCTTATTTAATTCACTTATAAGCAAACAAATATTCTCGGTGCCTCTAACATTTGAGTCATATAACTCTTTAGGATTTCGCGCCCATAGCCTGTAGTCTGCTGCTACGTGAAAAATAATATCGGAATTTGAAATTGGGTCCCTAAGGCTATCAATGTCTCTCAGATCACCCTTATAAATTTTTATTCTTGATTTTATGTGTTCAAGGTTTTTTATGTCAGCCTTTTCTCTTATTAAAACACTTACTTTATATTTTTTTTTCAAGGCATTTTTTACAATTGCTGAACCTAGAAAACCATTTCCACCAGTTATCAATATTTTCTTACTCATATTCCTTAGATTTATAATAATCCCTTAATGAAGTTACAATATTACAAAAATTAATTTTTTTATTAACTATTTAGTAACTAACAATTCACCAAATCCATTAACATTTTTATCTCCAAAGAATCTTCTAAACCTTTGATTTTTTTTGAATGCTCTCAAGCCATGGTTTTTTAGGAGAAGATTGTACAGTAACTTGAAAAAAGAAGTGTGAAGTTCATTGCTCTCTTTAAAAAAATTTTCAACAGATGTTTTTTTATTTAAAAAAACTGTCCCCCTCTTCATACCAATTCCAAAGTATTTTCCTATACCTCTTTTAATTATGACAGTACCAGCAATCATATTGTTACAACAAGAATTTCTAGCACTTCCAGAAACAAAAATTAGCCCTTTTTTCATATTTAATCCTAAATAATCTCTTGTGCTACCATTAATAATAATGGTTCCACCCGACATGCCAACTTTATTTCCTGGCAAGGGAGATCCAACAAAATCTAAAGAATTAGATTTAATTAAAATTTTTCCATTTGTCATTTGGGAACCTGCAAAGTTCTCTACGGACCCTTTTACTTGTATTTCTCCCCCGCTCATTCTGGCACCAAGAAATGAGCCAACGTTTGAATTAATTTTTAAGAAATCTTGTCTCCATTTCCAACCTAAATAATTGCAATATTCATTTAAATTTAAAACTAATAATTCGTTCATTCTTTCATTAATCTTTTTTAATTTAAGATCAAATATTTCACCAAGATTTATTTCCTGATTTTTGTAAAGCAATTTAATTTTTGATATTTGAGTCAAATTGTTTTCAAAGTTAATTTTGCTTATATTTCTAAGATCCAATTCCGAATCAATCTCGGTTTTTAATTTTATTGTAATTCTTTTCATGCGATTAACGACTTAAGTTTGAATAAATATGGACCCAACTTGCCTCCATAATTCCCAGCTGAGATTTTACTAACTCCTTTAAGAACTTGCGAATTCATAATTTCCAAAATCCCATGCCTCATTGCTGAGGAAATATCTTCTTCATTAATACCATCAATTACAATCTCTAGAACACATTTAGTATTTTTATCTATCTTTGATTTCACAACACCCCTTAAACTTGGACAATATTCAAAATTTGTGGAAGCTATAAGATTTTTATATTTAGAGCCAACTTTTGAACCAGATCTTACAACTCCTCCAGGAAATGGTAAAATAATATTTTTTAATTTATTCATTTTTTTAACTGCAATCTCAGCTGCCCTTAATACACACTCTGTATTTTCGCCTAAAATTAAAAAGTTTCCTCCTCCAATACCCTTCATCTTATAAGCAAAATCCTCACATATAAATTCACCATCCATTACAGGGATTCTCCAAAACCGTCTATTATCGATATTTTTTGAAATTTGAAAACCATCTCCAAAGTATCTCAAAGCATTGCCTAGTGGAATTTTATCTTCTCCTTTATTACCAGAAAAGATAGCTGAAGTTGGTGCTGTCATAATACATTGGCCGGCTCTATTCAAAATTTGTTTTTCTAATTCTTTTGAGGAAATCGCAAAAACTAAAACAGATACTCCCGGTCTACCATCGGGCGTTTGACTAGTTAGGAGATCATTTTCGATTCCTGCCTCACACCCACATGCAATAACTGATGTTGCAAATCCACAAAAAGATTCTGCAGCTTTTTTTGCCCATTTCATATTAATGGCTGTAATGATTAATCTTGAGGCTTTCATGGGAAAAGCCTCTGCAAATGTGTCTTCTACTTTAATCATCTCACATTAGCTGATTGATTAATTGGTGAATTTCTATGTAATTTGAATTAATTTTTTTACTTAATTTCAAAACACCAGCTCCATCTGATCTTACAACAATTCCTTCCCCATCAATACCGGGAGTTTTAACCGGCACATAAATATCAAAATTTTCTTTATTTTTAAAATTAGGATGTCCGATGAAAATATTTTGTGTAAATTTTTCAATTTTAATATTTTGATTTAAATTTGAAAAAAAAAGTTGAGTTTTTTTTATCTTTTTTTGTACTGTTGCATTATAGTCATAAGGATTATATGTTACACCCCAATCGTTAAAACTAACCGCATTGGGAAACCCAGTTTTTGTAACACAAGTGTTTACAAAACCAGATGAATTATTTGACCCACTAAATCTAAATATCCGAACCTTCTTAACATTATTGTTTATAAATGCAAATAGCCTCAACAAATGTTCTGTAAAAATCATACCATTTTTTGGATTAATAACAATTACCGGGAACTTTGAGCTAATTATTGATTTTTGTAATTTTAAGTATTTTTTTGGTATTGAAACATTTTTGAAACAGTTAAGAACTAATTCTAATAGACTCGATGTGTCAACTACTTTAAAAAAATTTTCTACTGTCAGTATTTTTTTTTTGCCTACTGCTAATATTTTTTTATTAACTTTAGATTTACTCCAATTAATTTTTCTTAAAAATCTTTCAACTGGTATTTCATCAAAATTCCCCAGAAAAATAATTAAATCTGATCTTTTTTTTATTTCATTATATGAAATTAGAGATCCGCCATACTTTTGAAATGCTGAATAAAAATTACTGATTTCAAAGGATTCAGCGTGGTTTATAGATGATCTATTTTTTTCAGCAAGATTAAAAATAGCCTTTAAAGATTTTTGATCACAGCAAAGTCCATCAAAATGTGTTAAATCTTTTTTATTAAAAACTTTTTTAATTTTTTTTATTGCATCATTCAATGATACTTTTTGTCCCCTAACAAGAGGTGAAGCATTTAAATTATAACTCAGATCTTTGTTATCATTTAAGTTTTTTTCAATAGTTGATCCAAACCAAAAGAAATCTTCAACACCCCTTATCATTATTTATTGTATTTGATGTAAGCAAAACGAGGGTCTGAGGGTGTTCCTTCTAGAGGAGACTCTTCATTTTTCGGGCTCCATAAGACAAACTCGTCTATTTTCTTGGCTAAATCAAAATCTAGCTGAGTAATTCCTTTCTCGGAATGATTCATCAATTTCACTTCGACAAAAGCATAAGAGGCCTGAATATCTGGGTGATGCCACGCAGACTCAGCTAGGTGACCTATTGCATTGATGACCATCAGAGTTGACTTCCAGCTATGGGTCTTGAATGTCTTTCTAATCCATTTCCCATCATAACTCCAACCATCTAAATTATTATTTAAAAAACTTTCTATTTCGGACTGATTGAAAACCTTTATTTTATTCACTTAATTTCCTTTGTTTTTTTTAGTATGAAATGTAATTAAATTCCAGTGTATATTTAAAATTCTAATTAATAAATATACTAAATAAATTAAATTATGAAAAAAATTTTAAGTTTAACCTCTCCCGCAAGAATACATTTAGGATTTCTTGACTTGAACAAAGACAGTTCTAGAAAATACGGAAGTATTGGTTTAACAATAACAAAATTTTATTTTAAATTACAAATTGAAAGTTCTGATAAGTTTGAAGTTTTATGTTCAGATGAATCAACTAAGACTAAGATTTTAGAAATAATAAAAATTTTAGAGAAAGACCATTATATAAAAAATTTTAAACTCACTGTATTAAATTGCATACCCTCCCATTGTGGTTTAGGCTCAGGAACTCAGATTGCTTTATCAGTCGGATATTTGATATCAAAATTCAATGGATTAAAATTAAGTATAAATCAAATCGCCTATCTTTTAAAAAGAGGCAAAAGATCAGGGATTGGAATAGAATCCTTTAAAAATGGTGGATTCAATATTGATGTAGGGAAATTGAATAAATCAAAAAAAACTCCACTCAACATTCTTAATGTTGAATGGCCAAAAGAATGGAGAATTTTAATGATTTTTGATAAAAATATTCAGGGAATTCATGGAAATAAGGAAATTCAAAAATTCAAAAATCTAAATAAAATTAATAATCATAAAACAAACTATAACTTTAAAGCTTTATTAATGAATATTATTCCTGGTATTTTTGAAAGAAATTTTAATGAGTTTGCAAATGGGATTAGAACAATTCAGGATATGATGTCAGACACCTTTTATGGAAGCAGTACTAAATATGCGAGCAAAAAAATAGAAAAAATATTTCAAAATATCAAAAAAAAGGGAGTAAAATGTTTTGGTCAAACTTCCTGGGGTCCAACTGGTTTTGTATTTTTTGAAAATTCGAAAAAAAGAAATGAGTTGTCAAAATATTTAGAAAAATATATTACTTTAAATAAAATGATTGGGGTCGAAATTATAAAAGTAGAAGGAAAAAACTCTGGAAAACTTTTAAAAATTAATAAAGGTTGATAATGACAAAAAAAAATATTCTTCACATGATTAGTCCTCAAGGAAATGTAAGCCCATTTGACGTCAATATGGCATGCGACGCGGGTTATGATGTTGTAATCCCATACACGAATGTGAATCTTACTGATGTTAAAGGCTTGGTTCAAGATGCCATATTTTCAAGATCGGTAAATAATGCAAAAAAAACAGGAATTTTTATATGCGGAAAGGATGCCTCATTAGCTCTTGATATGATGGATATGGCGAGAAATTCAATGGTTCCTCCATTTGAGATATCTGTTTTTCCTGATCCAGCAGGATCATTTACAACCGCGGCAGCAATGGTTGCTTGTGCTGAAAAAACTTTAAAAGAAAAGTTTGAAACGAATCTTAAAAATAAAAAAATAATTATATATGGTGGTAAAGGAATTGTTGGTGGTATTTCAGCTATTATGTGCGCAAAAGAGGGATCTAAATGCACTATCGTAGGATATGACGGGATATCAAATGTTGAAAAAAAAGCTAATGAATATAAATCTAGATTCGATGTGGAAATAACACCAGCAGATGGTTCATCAGACGAACTAAACTCATCTTACATTCCTGATGCGGATATAATATTTTGCGCCGCCAGAGCTGGGACTCAAGTAATAAGTAAACAACAACTTTCTCTTGCTAAGAAAGCAATAATTTTAGCTGATGTCAATGCGGTTCCTCCAGCCGGTTTAGAAGGAGTAAATTTAAATGATGATAACCATAAGCATGCATGTGGTGCTCTTTCAATTGGTCCACTAACCTCCGGAGATATAAAGGTTAAAACTCAGTACAAGATGTTTGAAAAAATGTGTTCAACTGAAAAACCACTCTATTTAAATTTTGATGAAGCTTTAATAACTGCTAGAGAAATATTAGATCTTTAAAAAAAAAAATTATTATAATTGCGTCTTCATGTGAAGACTTGGCAAAAATATTTTTTAAACAAAACTATTTAGTTTACGCGATATGCAAATATGAAAGTTTGAAGTTACAAAATTATTGTAAAAAAGTTTTCCGTATTAACTATAATTGGCATGAGTTAAAAAAAATTCTAAATCTAATAGACTCAGAAAACAAAATGGAAATATTAATTGGCTCTGGTTTTGCTGAGCTATTAAATGCAAATGATCTTATATCCGTGAGAAAAAATAGGGGCAATAGTTTTAAGGTATTAAATAAAATAAATTCACACGAGTTTTTTATTGATTTAGAACATAAAGGAATAAATATCCCAGAATGGTCAATTAAAAAACCAATCAACGATAAATGTTTAATAAAAAAATTTAAATCATTTGGTGGAACATTTATTAAAAACAAACCCAAATCTTACTCATTAAAATCTGATGAATATTTTCAAAAGCAAATTTCAGGTGAGCATCTTTCAATACAGTTTTTTGCACAAAATAGAGACATTTATTTACTGTGTATTTGTAATCAATTTCATCAAAGAAATAATTACAAACCTTTTTTAATTAAAGGTTTAATTACTAAAAATGCAGACATTAATCTTAAAAAAAAGCTGTTGAAAATATGCGAACAAGTAACTGGAATTTACAATTTAAATGGTATCAATAATTTAGATTTAATTTTAGATGTTTATAAAAATGATATTTATTTACTTGAACTTAATGGTAGGCCTGGATTAAGTACAAATTTAATCTTTAAAATCCACAAGAATATTTATAAAGATCTGAGTTTTAGGTATAACGTGGATAAAACTAAAAAGTTTTTTGGCACACAAATAATTTACAGTAAAAAAAGTATTCATATCATTGGTAAAAAATTTGATTTTATTCAAAGTCTTAGAAATTCCAATATATTTTCAGAACTTCCTTTAGAGAATACAAAAATTGAAAGAAATGAGCCAATTTGTTTAATTCATTCAAAATCAAATGATATCAATAAATTAAAAAAAAAATTAAAAAACTTATCGTATATAATTTTAAATAATTTAGATTAGTTTATATATGAAATACAGCATTAATAAAGAGACAAACCTTTTAATTGAAGATCTAAAAAAAGAAAAAGATAAACTTGGATTATCAATTTATCAAGGACCACTGGGATCAGAAATAATTGATGCAGGGATTGAAACTATAGGAAGTATTGAAGGTGGCAGAAAGATTGCTGAAATTTGCTTGGGTGGACTTGGTAATGTCGACATTATTCCAGAATTTAATTTTAAATCTTCTTATAAATGTGTTTCTGTTCATGCATCAAACCCAGTTTTAGCGTGTTTAGGTTCTCAGTATGCTGGATGGAGCTTAAGTCATAAAAATTTTTTTTCACTTGGATCTGGTCCAGCCAGATCATTAGCTCAGAAAGAGGAAATTTTTGAAAAACTTGATTATAAAGATAAAAGCTCTGCGACCTGTATTGTTTTAGAAGTTGAAACGAATCCTCCTGAGGAAATTGTAAAAAAAATCTCAAATGATTGTAAAATTCTTCCAAAAAATATTACATTTATTTTGACTCCTACTACATCACTTTGCGGAACGATTCAAGTTGTATCAAGGGTCTTGGAGGTTGCAATTCATAAAATTCATGAGCTAAAATTTCCTTTGGATAGAATTCTTCATGGTTTTGCTACGGCGCCCATACCTCCTATAGCTAATGACTTTATCTCAGGTATGGGTAGGACTAATGATGCAATTATTTATGGAGGAAAAGTAAGTATTTGTATAGATGGAGATGAAAACGAAATTATAGAGCTCTCTGAAAATCTACCTAGTTGCAATTCGAAAGATTTTGGCAAACCATTTAAACAAATTTTTTTAGAATATAATAAAGATTTTTACAAAATTGATGGATCATTATTCAGTCCAGCTTGTGTCTTAATTAATTCAAAAAAAACAGGTAAGTCTTACGTTTCTGGAAGAATTAATTTTGACTTAGTGGAGAAATCATTTACTAGCTGATATGTATTCAGTAGCAATAATTAGTGACGTCCACGATTGGCATAGTTATCAGTTAGAATCAATTCTTATTAAAAAAAATTGCAAAGTTATAAAATTAAAATACGAAGAAATTTTTGCATTATTCAGTAAAGAAAGAGTCTTTCATTTTAATAAAGCATTAAAAGATGTAAGTGGAATCTGGGTAAGATTTATAAAAAGTGGTTCATTAGAGGAAATTACAACAAAACTAACATTTTTACATCTCTTAGAACAAAAAGGAATTTATATTCACAATTCCGCATCTACAATAGAAAAAACAGTAGATAAAGTCAGGACAACAGGATTACTTGAAATTAATAATATTAGGTCACCGAAAACTAAAGTAAAAATAGGTAAAATAAAAGATTTAGAAAATCAAAATGATTTCTTATTAAAACCAATATTCGGTTCTCAAGGTAAAAATATCATTTTAATAAGAAATCTTGAAGATTTAGAAAAGTTAGAGGCGGCGGGAAATGTTTACTACATTCAAAAATTCTTAGGTGATGTAAAAGATAGGAGGCACAGTGATATTAGAGTTTTAGTTAGCAATCATGAGCCAATTGCAGTTATGAAAAGAATATCAAAAGGCATAATTACAAATGCCTACCAAGGTGCGTTAATAAAAAAAATAAAAATGAACCAGGTAATTAGTAATTTAAGCAAAAAAGTATCAAAGTTATTCAATCTGGGTTATGGAGGAATTGATCTTAAATTTTTTGAAAATGAATATTATGTATTGGAGGTTAATAGCATACCATCATGGAAATCAATTCAAAAAGTTGAAAATAAAAATTTATCAGAAATATTAGTTGAGGATTTTATAAAAAATATGAAAAAAAATGTCTGCTGAAATATTAAAAAAATTATATTATCAATCTTGTTGTGAGGAGTTAAGGGCATTTAAACCTGGTAATCACAGCATTTTTTCAAAGATTGAGGGAATGTGTGAAGGAAAATTTCGTCATGCTGCTAAAATTTCTTCAGAATTTCTAACAGATAGAAATTTGAGTTTAGGAGAATCTATATATCTGTCTACTAAAAGGTGTAAAATCGAATTAAATTCAAATTATAATTTGGGTATAATCATTCTATGTGCACCATTGATAAAAATTAGTCTTTGTGGTACCAAAAATTTCAAAAGAGATTTGGGAGGATTATTATCTAATATTACACAAAAAGATGGCGAATTATTTTCAAAAGCTATCGAATTTGCATTGCCAGCCGGTTTAAAGAATTACAAAGGCCCAGGAAATATTTTAAATAAAAAAAAAATTTCGTTTCCTAAAATGATTAGAATCAGCTCAGAATGGGACAGAATATCTTCATGCTACAACAACAATTACAAAGAAATTTTTGATTTTGGTTTGCCGACTTTTTCATCTTTATTGAATCGCACAACAAGGAAGGTTGCAACTGAGGTTTTGTATATAAACTTTTTATCCTCATTCGTTGATAGTCACATTCAAAGAAAATTTGGTAAAAAGAAAGCCAATATCGTTTTAAAAAAATGCTGTAATTTAAAGAAAAAACTAAATATATATAAAAATAATCACAGTTTGTTGAAAGATTTTGATCATTATTTAAAGAAATTCTATTATAATCCAGGAACTTGTGCCGATTTAACTGTAACTACCTTGCTAATACATAAAATTAGAGATATATTCAAATTTCCATTATAATATTTTATATTGGAAATTATAATAATCTCAAAATGGAGGAAATATGGCAAAAATCACAAAAATGCTTGTTGGCGAATCATTAGTCGGTGATGGAAATGAAGTGGCGCACATAGACTTAATTATTGGTCCAAGAGGCACTCCAGCCGAAACCGCTTTTGCAAATAGTTTAACAAATAACAAAGACGGCTTTACTGCTCTTCTTGCTGTTGTAGCACCAAACTTAATGACAAAACCTGCTACTTGTATGTTTAATAAAGTAACAATTAAAGGTGCAAAACAAGCAGTTCAAATGTTTGGTCCGGCGCAACACGGAGTTGCAAAAGCTGTTATGGATTGTGTTGCTGAAGGTACAATTCCTGCAGACGAAGCTGACGATTTATTTATATCTGTTGGGGTATTCATACACTGGTTAGCCGAAGATGATAAAAAAATTCAAGAATATAATTATCAGGCAACAAAAGAATCAATTGAAAGAGCAGTTGCTGGTGAACCAAAAGCTAGCGATGTTGTTTCCGAAAAAGATTCCGCAGAACATCCTTTTGCTGCAAAATGAGACACATCCGACATGAAGCCATCAACAGAAGCTAGTGGTGGCGGATGGCTTTCAAGGTTGTTCTCTTTTTTTAAAGGAAATTAAAATCTAGGGACTAAAATTGTCGTCCCTAGATATCTTCCGATGTATGAGAGTGGAGGATAATACACTCTCTACTCCGATTCTGTGAAGTTGTGAAAGTTGCCCATCAGTATTCACACCACCACCAACAGTTACCCTTTTTGGATATAATAAGCCGATCATTTTTTTTATAAGAGCCAGATCTAGTCCCCTTCCACCTACTTTATTTAAAAACATCAAAATAATATTGCAATTTACACTTTCTTTTCGGATTTTTTTTATCCAACCATCCTGTTCCCCATTAAAATCAATTGAAAGGAGTATTTTTTTTGATTGTTGGAATGATAAGAGTTTAAAATTCCGTAAAGTCTCAGTCCCGAGTACAATATTATAATTACTCAAATTTTTATTATTCTTTTCTTTATGATATTTATAAACAGAGATAGGATAATCAAAACCCGCATCAATAAGAAAAACTAAATCAGGAAATTTTTGTAAAATCCTCTCAATATATTCTTTATTGGTTCCGTTTTTATTAATTGAATTTAAGTCAGCAATGTAAACTTCTTTAAGAAGAATTTTTTTCTTAACTTCCTTAATCAGTCCAATTGCGTCTGAATAATCTTTATTATCTATTAAGAGAGGTTTGTAGTTCATTCTCAAACCTGCAAATGCTTTTACAACTTTGCCATTCAATATATCAACTGCTAATATGATTCTCATAACGTACTTCAGATAATGAAACAATTAGTGATTTTAGAATATTTTACCGCGCAATCAAATATTGAAAACAACCAAAACACTGAAATATTTGAAGAAGCTCTCAACATCACTGATTCTATAGTAAAGAATTTTGTAAAAAGTGATAGAATCAAAAATATAATTGTTTTGAGAAATAAAAATTTAAAGATTCTAAATTTAAATAAAGTTAAATATTACTATACTAACATAAATGTTTCGTTTATCGATATTTTAAAAAGATTAGATTCAAATTATGAAGTCATTCTTGTTGCTCCTGAAACTAAAGAAATTTATATAAATATTTTTAAAATTACTAACAAGATCTTAAAAATAATAGGATCGAGCCTCAATTGTATAAAAATCTTCTCATCAAAGTTAAAAACTACTAAAGTTTTGAATGCATTAAAAATTCCAACAGTAAAAACTATTAAAAAAGAAGAGCGTTTAATTAATTATCCGTTTATATCAAAGCCAGAATATGGTGCAGGATCAGACAACGTCGTATTACATAAAAATAAAAATCATAAAATTAAGAAAAGTTTTATATTTCAAAAATTTTATCCTGGTAAAAAAGGAAGTTTTTTAATGTTATGTAAAAATGGAAAAAATAAAGTTATTTGTTGTAATGAACAAATTGTCAAATTAGAAAAAAATAGAATTAATCAAATTGGTTGTATAATGGGAGGATTAGAAAATTATAGAAAAGAAATTGAATGCCTTGCAAATAAAATCAGTAGAGAATTTGATGGATTGTTTGGTTTAATTGGTGTTGACATAATCCTGCATAAGAGAAAATGGATTGTGTTAGAGATCAATTCGAGATTCACAAGTTCATATTGTGGAATTGAGAAGTCTTATGATGCAGAAACAATAAACGCAATTACCAACTTTTATTTAAATGGAGAGTTGGAAAACATAAATCCAAAATTGTTAAAAAAATTTAAATATATATTTTAATGAATAGAGAAGTTGATTACTTAGGAATTGATATCGGTGGTGCACATTTAAAAATAATTGGTATCGACGAAAATGAGACAGTGCGATTTGTGGATTATTCTAGCTGTAGAATATGGGAAAATCTTAATAATTTAAAAAAAAAATTTTTAGAATTAAATAAACTGTTTCAAGATAAACAAATAAAATGTGCAATTACAATGTCAGCAGAACTTTGTGATAATTTCAAAAATAGAAGACATGGCGTGTCGACATTGATTAAATATTGTAAATTCCTAAATTTTGATAATTACTATTATGTCAAGACATCAAAAACCTTTTTAAAAAAACCAAATACGCATGAATTAATTTCCATGAACTGGCACAGCATTGGAAATTTTTTTAAAAAAAGAATACGGAATGGGATTATTATAGATTTTGGATCTACCACAACAGATCTATTATGTATTAAAGATGGGAATTTATTGAATGAATCGTTTGACGATTTTTCTAGAATTAATAATTTTGAACTCATTTATACTGGTTTTACAAGAACCCCGCTTTTTGGAATTGCTCACGAAATAAGCATAGATAATAGAATATTAAAAATTATTCCAGAATTTTTCTCTGATACCTCAGATATATATAGAGTATTAAAAAAATTAAATAAAAATATTGATTTAGACAGAACTGCTGATGGATATAATAAAACAACTAATAACAGCCTTAAAAGATTATCTCGAAGTTTTGGGTTTGATTACAATAAAAATTTAAAAGAAAAATTAATTAAAATCTGTTTCGAAATATCTTCAATTCAGCTCAATACAATCTTTGATACAATAAAAAAACTTGAATATAATTTTGATATCAAGAATTTTACTATTTTTACTTCAGGAATAGGTCAAGATGTTCTTTCAGATTTTTTGATAACCAAAAATTATAGAACTGAACATCTTCATTCATTTTTAAAAAAATCAAATTTAAACGTTCTGGCGTCTTATCATGTTCCTGCGCTCTCAGTTGCATTACTTCTTAAAGATTTAAGATAAAATGAAATCCTCTTGACCTTTTCAATTTTTAGAGAAGACTCTCTCTTATTTAAGTCACAAACAGCTGACCTAAAGCCAGCTATATCAGGTCTCAAACACAATAACAAAGGCATAATTGATTCTTTTAATCCCCCTGCCAATCCTACTTTAATGTTGTATTGCTCACATCTAAAAATAAAACCCTCTAAAAAATTTTTATTACAGAAATCTAATAAATTTCCTGTGTCTTTCCTAAAAGTATCAAGCAAAATATGATTAATACCAGCGTTGAAGAATAAAGATATATTTTGATTTACAATTTCAATTGTTTTTTTATGGTCAACAAAAACAACACAGACTAATGGAGTTTTATAATTTTTTAAGGAAATTAACTTTAGTTTTTCAAATAAACTCTCTTGAGCAAATGAAAGCAAGCCGAATTTTACAAAATCTAAATTTAAATTATCAAAAATATCTAGACTATTTTTAAACTCCTCGTTATCAAAAATATCTCCAAGTGTAGCAGAAATTTTTATTTTATATTTAAATAGTTTTGTTACTTTTTTAATTTCACTATCATGCCATGAACCAATAGAGCCTTTTGAAGGATCTTTTAAGTCAAGTATATCAATCTCGTTTAATAATGCCTCAGAAATTTCTTGGGTATTTTTTACACTTACTAAAAACTTAACTTTTTTCATATTTCTCTTTATTTTAAATTTCATCCAAAATAAATTTTTTGATTAAGCTCCAACTTTTTTTTTGGAAATTACCTGCTGTTTTTATTACCGAATTTTCTAAATTATTAAGACTTTCTAATATCATTTTTTTTTTTAAAATTTTGACTCTTGATGCAAGGATACATGCTTCAATTATAGCTCCATCAGCTCGATTGAAGCCTTCATATCGCTTATGATATGCTTTTCTGATTACTTTGCACTTGAATGTAGGTCTTACATTATCTTTAATTATCGAATCAACGATAACCTCATCGTGTGCCTCTGACTCTGCTAAATAGTATCCATTTATTTTCAAACACTTTTTTTTTTTAAAATTCTTTTTTTTAAGAATACAATTTACAAAAAAAGATGAATCATTGACGTAATTTACTGTTGCTTGCATTGTTTCTTCAAGATTAAGTAAAGTTGTCGATGGAATGTATGGTGAAATTAGTAGGAAGCTGTCGTCCTTTTTTATACCAAAAGGAGCAAAGTTTACTTTTCCTTCATCATTTATAGTAGAGACTATTGTTTCTAATATCATTTACTTTTTTCTTTGGGTTGACTTCAGCTTTGGTCTTTTTATTAAATTTTGTTTTTTTTTCTTTGTTGCTACTCCCCACTCGAGTTCATTGTCCTGGTCATAGTTTTTTCCTAATTGCCATGCTATCTGTGCTCTTGCTAATTCTACACCGAGATAAAACGCATGACTGGCGTCATTTTCAACATTGAGTTTATTATAGAAATCGAATGGATCTGAGTTTATTAGATGTGTTTCGGAATTAAGAATATTAACCCCCTTATCAGTTAAAAAAATCCTATAATTTTTGTCTTTTATAAAATCTCTAATTTCATTAATTTCTCTCTTAGTTTTTCTTGTGGGTTTCCTCTCAGACATTGCCATTAAAGAATTATCAATTCTGAAGGGTAGTCTTTTATTTTTTTTGGAATAATACATTATTTTTCTGGCTGCATCTGTTTCTTTAATTGAATTTTTACAATGACCACTTACCTGAACTACAAGAACAGCATCAATTGAGAGTTCTGATGCTAACCCCATTAAAGTTGCGTTTACTCCTGCAGAGTCGCTATCAGTAAGCTCCGTCAAATTTCCAGTGCCCATAAATATTTTAATTTTAGGATAGTTTTTTCTCAATTTTATAAATCTCTCAATTGATTCTGCAAAACCGTAATGAATTGGATCCAAGATTGGATCAGCATAGAAATCAATTTTTTTTTCTCGCGCAATTTTTATAATTCTTTCAAGTGATTTTAGATCACCTGGTTTAGAGGGAATCATTACGGGAACACAATTAATCTCATTTAATATTTCAATATTATTTTCATTTATACTTAATACATAGTCAGCACCTGCCCTTGATCCACGAATCAACTCTTCTTGATTTGCAGAATCTATTGAAACTTTAAAACCTCTAGATTTAAGTGCTTTTACTGTGTCCTCTAGATGACCAAATTTAGTGTCAGGCATACATCCTAAATCAATTACATTTGCACCCTGAGCAGAATAACTTTTTGCCAGTTTCAGTATTTTTTGAGTGCTTATGTCAGCGGCATCTACTATTTCTGCAAATATTTCACATTCATATTCATCCAGTTTTTCCTCAGGTTTTTTGAGTCCAAAATAATCAGGTAAGTGAGAAATATCATCAGGGCCTCTTTCTACTGGAATTTTAAAATATCTACTTAATTTATCCAAATTTCCTCTGAATTTACCTGGGATGATTATTCTATCAACATCTTGATCTATTTGGAGTCTTCTCATTATTATATTTTCTGACATTAATGCGGCAACATTTACACCAATTTGATTTATACGATATCTAAATTCAGGTTTCATTAAAGAAAGTATTCTCTTCAATTGGCGTTCAGCTAATTTTCCTGTCAAGAATAAGATTTTTTCAGACATCTTTTCCTTTCTAGCACCTTTTTTTCAAGTTTTTTATAACTCTCAACAACATCCGTTAATTTAAATTTTTTTAATTTCTCAACGTTAACTAAATCAATTTCTCTCGGATATACGTCTACCATCCCACTCGGCGCCATTGTCTTTAGTTCAGGGGCTGTATCGCATGGAAAAAAAATACATTTTACCTTACACTTCCCAGATTGAGCAAATATATTGGTTGCCAAACTGTCCGAAATTCCATAAACACATTTTGCAACAGTATTACTTGATGTTGGGGCCATTACCACGGTGTGATAGGCACCCTTATAAAACTTCCCAACAGATGCTGAACTAGCCGAATTATCTTGATAGATTTTTATATTTTGTGAAATTTTTCCTTTTTTTTTATACATTACCAAAACCTCTTCAGCTGCTTTGGAGACAAATAAATCGACTCGATCTAATTTATTTATTAGCTCTATCGTTTCATTAAAAAAATGACCAGAACCAGTTAAAACCCATGCCCATTTCTTTATTTTTTTTTCATTTTTCAAATTACTACCTTTTTAAATTTTAAAAATAGCTGCACCCAACTTGAGTATTCATTGAATAAATCAACAATTTCAGGTCCTATTATTTTAATATTCTTTTGTCCAAAAAGATACTTGTGTACATTATCATCCAAAATACCCTTTTTTTGCAAATACTTTAATCTATATGAATTTTTCTCTAAAGTTAAAGATTTGATAAAAAGCAGACCATCTGAATCAATTCTTTTATGCAACCATGCAGCCACCGAATCAGATGTAGATTCCCAAGTTTTTAAAAATGATGGTTCATCTTTGAGTAAAATTGAGGGCATCCAGATTTTAATTTTATGCTTTTTTTTTTTAGTTCGTTGATGTTATATATAAGAGAAAAGTCTTTATTAATTTCTCTTAATATATGAGAAAACATTTCGGTGGCTTTTAAGGCAATGTAATGACCAGTCTTTTCAGACATTTTCTTTTTTTTAAATACAGATCTCACTGCATCTGAAAAGCATCCTCCACCAGCAACAATTATCAGATTATTATTATTTGAAGCTTCAGATAAACAACTTATTAATATGTTGAGTTTAGGGTTTGTAATCCAACTTCCGCCTATTTTAATTATCCACATACCTGAATGGAGCTATTTTTTTTTTATTCTTTCGATATTTGTCGAATTTTCTGTAATTCCTTTGCTGTCAGTTCTATCTCTCACTATCTCGATGCCAACGCTTTCTGTGTCCTTGAAGACATCCAGTTTTTCAAGTTTCATCCATATTGACAAAACCCTTTTATCCTCAAAGCACATACTTAAAATTTTGTCTCCAAGCGTTTCCAAAAGCTCAATGTGACCTTTTGCGGTTATAGCCTTTAAATTCTTAATTATATTTTCATATGAAATGACATTTGATATCGACTCGTTTACAATGTTCAGATTGTCTAGTGCTTTAATTGATAACGAGATTCCCACCCTTTGTTTTTTTTTTTTTTCATGTTCATGTATCCCAATCGACATCTTCAAAATCAATTTATTAATTTGAACTTGATATGTACCTTTTGTATTTTTTGAACTATCAACAGTGGAAGGAACCCATGAACCTGTCGATATCACTGAAATATTTTTATATTTATTTGACATATTTTAAAATCTTTGTTGAAAAAATTTAAATTATAAACCATAAATATAGCGTAATGATGAGTAATAACAAATCAATTTCTTTAATTTACTTTATATACTTGATTATCGTAGCTGTCACGTTATCCAATACCTATTGTTATGCTGACGATCATTCGAGTAATGATGAAGACTTTTCCAATGCTGAAAATGCAGAAGAAAAAAGAGTAAAATGGGGAACTGAAGAATTTAAACTTGAACTAATCAAAGAAATGTCGAGCGCCAACATAGCTTTGTTTATCGATGAACATTTACAATCAATCAAAGAACCATCAAGAATTTTTTACAGGTTTGAAAAAGAATCCACAAGAGAAGATAATTTTGTAGGTAATGTTGTTTTAAACATTGTTAAAATAGATGAGGATAACAGCAAACACATAACATTTAGATATCTTAAGGGAAGAAATAAAGTTAGATTTCCTCCTCAAATCGGAGCTAAAGGCAACCCAGTTTTCATGTTATTTTTTGAAAGAGATTCCAGAGATATGCAAAGATTAACTGGAGGAAATGCTCTATTTTTCAGAAGTCGAATTAGGCATACAATCGCGGCAACTGAAATAAAAGACATAAAAATAGATTTTAATAATAAAAAGATAGCTGCCAAAGAAATTTCTTTTCAACCATTTACTGAAACTGAACTCAAAAACAGAGTTTCAAGATATAAAACAAAAAAGTTTGTTATTGTAATGTCTGATGCTGTGCCAGGGTTTATCTTCAAAATTGAAACATTTATTAAAGATCTTGAGAATCCTGATGACATGGTAAAAGAAACTCTTCAATACCAGGGTATAAGAACAAATGAGGAGTTAAGAAAAGAATATAAAAAAAGAAAGGAAAATAGTAAATTATGATAAAGATATTAAACATGAAATTTTTAATTTCTATGCTTTTAGCATTCAGCATCCTATTTTTTAATAAATCCAAATCCAATGATTTTCCAACTCTTGCAAGATCAGAATTCGTTTTTGCTTGTATGAGTTCAAATGCTTCCAATAGAGATTTTATGGCAAAATGTTCCTGCGCAGTTGATGAAATATCTAAAAGAATGTCATATGAAGAATACGCACAAGCAGAGGCTATTGCAAGACTTTGGGAAGGAGCAAGTCCAAGAGAAGAAGCTTTTAAAAGCGTGGGGCTTTCAAAAGAAAGAATGGATAAATTATTTAAGGCTCAAGCTGCTTCAGAATTAGAATGTTTTTAATTTAATGAAATTGTCTCTTTCATAGAAAACATTTTAGAAAATTTTTTACCTTCGCTATCTTTAACTGATACTTTAATAGGCCCGCCCGTGTTTAAATAATGAAATGTTAAGGAAGGATCCTCTGACAATGAAATATCAGGATTAGCTTCTAATATAGTTTCACCATCTTGTTCAATTTTAATGTAATTTACAAAGTGTGCAGGAATTTCTGATCTGGTAAGTTGATTGAACTGTAATCCAGAATAGTTAGGATGACTAATTAGAAATTTAGCTTTATTAATTGTCTTTGAAATTTCTGTGGTTTCAATGAACTTCATTTTCATTTTCCCAAGCCTTGCCATAACCGCGTCCATATCTGCAAGACTGGGGGCTGAACAACCACCCGCTGCCTTGACATAATTAGAAATCATAAATTTTTCTCCTCTGTTATTTTCTGCAATTGCCCTCACATAAGTATATTTATCAACTCTAATTCTTGTTGTTAAGGACGGATTACCGGTTTTGGGTGTGAAGTTAAATTTTCCTACAACTGGGGATGGATTTTCATCAACTACAATAATTAATGATTTGATGTAGTTGGATTTCATTTGGTTAGAAGAGAATTTGACTGTGATGGGCACTATTGCAGCGTCAAGTGCTCTATAAGGGGTTTCAAGTTCCATAAAATCTGATCCATCACTTATTTTGACGTCTTCATCATACAGAAGACCTTTTACATTCTTTTCCCACGTAACTGGTTTTGGTAAGTCAGCCCAAACAAAAAAGGGCAAGAGTAAAAATGTAAGTAGAGTAAAATTTGTAAAATAACGATTCATAAATAAAATATAGTAAATTTTGCGTAACAATGTAATGAAAAATTTTATAAAATTGGTAAAATTTTTTGTAAGAAATTAGTTTATTTTTTTATGTTTATAAGCAATTGATTTCATTAGATTTTTTTCTTATCTGAACAAATGTTTATTTTTACATTCATCTACCGTTCATATTTTATTTTTTTTTTTTAGTTATCCACAACTTTTTTTTTAATTCAATTATCTTATAAGTAATTGATTACATTGCTTAATTAATTGTTGATGAACATTTGGGTTGAATTTGTTCATATTGCATTCATATTTTTAACTTGAATTTGCATTATTCATACATAATATAACCTCTGGGAGGAAATCAAATAACCTTGGTTATATTTGATTCCAATCGATGTAATCGGGCTTTCGCCCAAATATTAATCGTAATAAAGGAGAAATACTTTATGAGTATTTTGAAAAAAAGCATCATTGCTTCAGCTGCTTTAGCTCTTCCATTTGCTGTAA